>OKVF01001229.1_pt1 | contig 21072 bp, 19 predicted proteins | sample 1604831 | NCBI WGS metagenome assembly OKVF01 (sample SAMN01760980, study PRJEB22395) | human gut metagenome
TGTATCTCCCGGAAGAGACAGAGTATCCGATTGGAAAGTATGGAATGTTGAGAAAGTCATATTTGCAGGAACATCGGAAGGAATTATATCTGGAGCTGGTACTTGCCGGGAAGTTAAATGAGCATCTGCATCAGATTGATGAGGAGTGTAATCAGATGATGGACAGATTGGTGGAGCAGGTGAAAGAAAGGCAAGGCGTGACGGAAGAACTGAAGTTGCAGAATCAGATGGCATGGGTTGGGAGAATGAATGATATCCGAGCTTGTGCGGAGGAGATTGCATTGAATAAAATAGTATATAGATAAATGGAAAAGGTGGTTATAGCTGCCACCTTTTTTTATTGTAGGTGGAGCATATTTGTGAAAACATGATGGAGCAATTCTCACAATTGTGATAAAATTTGAATAGAACTATATCTGCGTTAGATATAATTCATGAGCTTTTAAAGAATGTGAAGATTGGAATTTTGAGGAAAATGGAAAAGAAAAAAATGACGCAAGAAGACATTATGAAATTATTAGACTCTTGCTATGAAAAATGTTTAAATGGAATACCGATGGTCAGTCCCGGTGTTGAAGATATGGCAAATGATTATTTGTCAAAGCATGAGACAAAGGAAAAAGCTTGTAGGGATATGCTGAAAAATCAAATTGCCAAATGTACAACATCAGGAGTTGTAACAGGACTTGGTGGCTTTATAACAATGCCAGTTGCGATACCAGCGAATATTGGAAGTGTAATTTATGTACAAATGCGGATGATAGCTTGTACAGCATATATGGCTGATTATGATTTGAATAGTGATCAGACGCAAACCTTTGTATATGCTTGTCTTGCAGGAGTTGCAGTGAATAGTTTGTTAAAACAGGCAGGAATCAAATTTAGCGTAAAATTGGCAAATGGTGTTATAAAAAAGATACCGGGAAAGGTCTTGACGAAGATTAATCAGAAGGTTGGTTTCAGATTTATTACGAAATTTGGTTCAAAAGGAATTGTAAATCTTGGAAAGATGTTACCAGGAGTAGGTGCTATTGTAGGTGGCGGACTGGATTTAGTGGAAACGAAGGTTATCGCAGATCGCGCATACAAATGGTTTATGACAGGAGACTTTTCTGTCAAAGGTGAGAGTGACGATGATGTTATAGATATAGATGATAATGATTATAATACAACGGAAATTAAAGAATAGAACATATGTTCTGCAAAAACATTGAAAAAGGGTCTGTGCTATAGTATAATAGAAAGAAATAGAAGGCTTGTAGGTAGGTGGAATATGCTAGAAAAAATTATAGAACTTACAAACGAATATATAGAGAGTATGCCGAAAAAAGAACGTAAAAAATACGGACAGTTTTTTACCAGTATGGAAACTGCCCGTTTTATGTCTGGATTATATAACTTCGATGAGAAAATAGGTAAAGTAAGTGTGCTTGATGCAGGGGCTGGCTCAGGTATATTATCATGTGCCTTTATTGAGCGATTGGAAACAATAGATTCTATTCAGGAGATTGAACTTACCTGTTATGAGAACGATGAAAATGTATTGCCATTGTTGAAACGTAATCTGGAATATTGTAAAGAAGAGACAAAGAAAAAACTTACAGTTAATATCGTTGAAGATAACTATATTCTGAGTCAGTATCTGGATTTTAATCATATGTTGGGAGGAAATGCGAAGCCTAAGAAATATGATTTTGTGATTGGAAATCCGCCGTATATGAAAATTCCGAAAGATGCGCCAGAAGCAACAGCGATGCCAGAGGTATGTTATGGTGCGCCGAATTTGTATTTTATTTTTGCATCTATGGGATTATTTAATTTATGTGAAAGTGGAGAGCTGGTTTATATCATTCCGAGGTCATGGACATCAGGGGCGTATTTTAAACGTTTCCGGGAATATTTTCTGACAGAAGGGAAATTGGAACATATTCACCTTTTTGTTAGCAGAAATAAGGTTTTCGACAAAGAAAGTGTGTTACAGGAAACAATTATTATTAAAGTAAAAAAGACAAGTGAAAAACCAGAAACCGTTACGATTACATCATCGAAATCAAATAGTGATTTTGGAGAGTTGACATCATTGACGGTTCCGTATGATCTGGTTGTAGCAGGATCAGACTATTATGTTTATCTTGTAACAGATGAAAATGAAGTGGAAGTATTAAAGAAGTTGCATAAGTTTGATAAGACGCTTCCAGCAATAGGCGTAAAAATGAAAACCGGATTGACCGTGGATTTTCGCAATCGTGAAATACTTCGTGATGAGGAAGAAGAAGGAGCAATCCCTTTATTTTATTCGCAGCATATAAAACAGGGAAAAGTAGAATTTCCAATACAGAAAGAACATGAATATGTGGTGACAGAACAAAAAGGATTGATGCAAGATAACAAAAACTATTTATTTGTAAAGCGCTTTACAGCAAAGGAAGAACCTCGAAGGTTACAGTGTGGAGTATATTTAGCCAAAAGATTTCCGCAGTACCAAAAGATAAGTACACAGAATAAAATTAATTTTGTGGACGGTGTATTAACGGAAATGTCAGAATGTCTGGTGTATGGGTTGTATGTATTATTTAACTCTACACTTTATGATGAATATTATCGTATTTTAAATGGGTCTACACAGGTTAATTCAACAGAAATTAATGCAATGCCTGTGCCAGATTTAGAGGATATTCAGGAAATGGGAAGAAAAGTGCTTAAAAGTAAGGATTATTCAGAGGCAAATTGCAATTTGATATTGGAGGGATACTGTGGATAAGAAAATAGAAGAAACAAGAGAATTTCTGCAAATAATAGGTATGCCCAAAGCACAGCAAGCGGATATATGTTGCTATGTTATTTTGGCAATGGCAGGCATAAAACCAGATATGTCATGGAGTGAAGCAACAAATGAATGGATTCGAATTCATGACATTATTCAGTTTGTTAACACATTTTATGGCATGAGTTATGCGGAAAATAGTAGAGAAACATTTAGAAAACAGGCTTTGCATAGATTTCGTACCGCAGCTTTGATAGAGGATAATGGAAAAGCAACCAACAGTCCGAACTATCGCTACAGATTGACGGAAGAAACAATTAAAATACTGAGAACGATGGAAACACCAGCGTGGAAAGAATCTATAAAGCGGTTTCTTTGTTACCATGAAAAGTTAATTGATTTGTATGCTTCTAAAAAGAAGATGACAATGATGCCGGTAAATATAAATGGTGAAAGTTTTAAATTTTCTACGGGTAAGCATAATGAGCTGCAAAAAGCCATTATCGAGGAATTTGCACCAAGATTTGCACCAAATTCTGAGTGCTTGTACGTTGGCGATACAATAGAAAAAGATCTGGTAAAGAATGTAGAAAAATTAAAAGAACTGGGATTTGAAATTACATTGCATGATAAGATGCCTGATGTAGTGCTATATCGTGAGGATAAGAATTGGATCTATTTTGTGGAATCGGTAACATCGGTCGGTCCGATGGATCCAAAGCGCATATTGGAAATTACAGAAATGACGAAAGATGTAACAGCAGGAAAAGTATTTGTAACCGCATTTCTGGATTTCAAGACATATAAGAGGTTCGCAGAGGAGCTTGCGTGGGAAACAGAGGTCTGGATTGCTGAAATGCCGGAGCATATGATACATTTAAATGGTGATAGATTTATGGGACCGAGATAGAAAGGAATCTGAATATGCATCTTCTAAAGTTAATGAGTGAATTAGTAAGTGTATCTGGATATGAAGAAACTATTAGAAATTATATTAAGCACTGTGTGAAAAAAAATAGCCCTCAAATCCAAATTGACAGAATTGGCAACCTGATTATTTATAAAAAAGGAGAAATACCTAATCCTAGAATAATGATAATTGCACATATGGATGAAGTTGGTTTCCAGGTAATGAATGTTGATAATGTGGGGAATGCAAAAGTAAAAACACTTGGTAATATTAAAACGTGGAATTCAATTAATCAGAGAGTTTCAACATGTGATGGACAAAAGAGGGGAATTGTGTATTGCGAAGATCCAGATGGAATAAAGGCGCATGATTTTGAAAAAATTTCAATTATCCCATTAATTGGAAAATTTGAGATTGGTGATGTATTATGCTTTGAATCAGAGTTAATTGAAACTGAAACACAGTATATTGGAAAGGCATTGGATAATCGTGCATCATGCCAGGTTTTATGTGAGATACTTAATGATAAAATAACATATAAAAATGACACTTATTTCGTGTTTTCAGTTCAAGAAGAGATAGGAATGCGTGGTGCAAGAGTGGCTATATCTGAATTTACGCCAGATATAATAATTGATGTGGATGTATCTCCAGTAGGGATATATAATAGTTTAAAATTGGGAGAAGGAGTTGGCATAAAGCTTTCAGACAGTATAGGTGTGTCGAGTACTAAGCTTGTAAAGCAAGTAGAAAAAATTGCACAAATACAACAGATTAAGTGTCAATATGAGGTTAGTGATTGTGGGACATCAGAACTTATCATTACAAATGAAAAGGATGTGGGGGCAGAGAGAATTGGTTTGTCGATTCCATGTCAAAACATGCATAGTCCATTAACAATAATAAATAAATATGATTTGAATACATGTAAGTTGCTTGTTGATTCAATAGTCCGATTTGGAATGGTCTAGAGATAGAGAATAAGAAAATTTAAAATTATGCATTTTGGGTGTGTACGTATGTGACAAATATTGTTTGAAAAATAATCGGAATTATGGTAAAATAGATATAGGATTTTGAATTGTTTATATAAAAATCCGAAGAAAAAACTTAGGAGGTACTTTGCAATGAAGACAATTAAGTTAACATGGAAAACAAAAAAAGCTAAAAATAGTGCGCGTGTTAACCAGATGTATTGCTTCAAGAATTGCGAAAAGAATCAGAACTAGTATATAATGACCTAACCGGTTGGTCATACGTATCGTTATGTTCTTGCGCAAGTAACTAAGGTGATATACTTACTTATTGAGCAAGTCACCTGTGAAGGATGCAGAGCAGTAGCACGACATATTTGTCGTGCTACTTTTCGTTTTAGGGAGAATTATGGAACCATTATTTGAAGAAGAGGATGTTGAAGAAGAAATTGATTGTACTAAAAGATTTCAATTTCCCAAAAATATTGTAATAAAAAAATTTGAAAATAAAAATCTTATTATTTACACAGAAGGCGTTCTTTGGTTAGTATTTGATGATGAAGAACTAGAAGTTTACAAGGCATTTGATAAAGGCAAAAGTATTCAAGAGGTTCTTGAAAATTATGATGAGGAGATTGTGATTGGGGTACTTTCTCAGATTGAAGCTAAACAATTTGAACATCCGATAGTACGTGAAGCAAACGAGAAAAACATATATATATATTTGACTAATAATTGTAATGAACGTTGTAGGCATTGCTATATGTATGCAGGGGATATTAAAATCCAAGAGTTGTCTCCAGATGTATGGAAAAGAGTCCTGTTGGAATATAAAAATCTAGGTGGGCAAGGTGTAACATTTACTGGAGGCGAGGTTACTGTTTATAAAGGGTTTGAGTCTGTGCTCGGTTATGCACATGAATTGGGATTAATCGTCACAGTTTTGACTAATGGAATTTTATGGAATGAACAATCTATAAAACGATGTGGGGTATATATTGATGAGGTTCAAATTAGCATTGATGGCTATGATAAAGAGTCATATTATAATGTTCGACAATATGATGGGTTTGATAAAGCTATTGATACACTAATTCATTTTAGCGAAGCTGGTGTGCGAACATCCATGGCGGTAACTCCATTATATGAGGATCTTGAGGAATTTGTTAATAACTTTGAACCCTTTGCGAAAAGAATAATAGAAGAGTATCCAGACATATATATTCGTTTTAATTTGGAATTACTTGATGGTAGAGAAGTAAAAAAAACACAAGTTGGAAATGTAGAATACAGGAAAACAATTAGAAGTTTGGTAGAACGCTTATACCCAGGATATTACATAGAAACATTTCCTCTCAACTATGAAGGACATATTATTCGTAGAAACTGCGGATTTGGAGAGATTGCTATAGCTGCGAATGGAGATGTTTTTTGGTGTAATAGAATCCACGAACTTTCGAGCCGTTGGAATGTAAATACTTCAAAGGTTGAAGATATAATTAATGAATCGGAAAAAATAAAAAAAGCTACCGATGTTGATCATTCATCTATGTGTAGGGATTGTGAAGTTAGATATATTTGTGGTGGAAATTGCAGAATGAATTACGTTGGAATTTCCAATGCCGATGAACATAGTGGAATTTGGGAAAATGAGTGTCCAAAAGGAACAAAAGAAACACTTTATAAAAAAATGATTTTGAGTAATGAGTATTTTTATTTAGATATTGACGAGGAGTAATAAATTGGCTGATTTAATCATTAACATTAATCTTGATGAGAGTCGAAAAAAGAATGGATTAATAATTGAAACATATGAAGGCATAATACCTCATCTTAAAAGTAAAAAGTTTTCAGGACAGTTACGAAATGTTAATTTGTCCTCGCTTTCTCATGTGGATAATTTAAGTTCAGCAGATTTGCAGAATGTCAAGAATATTTTTAATGATGAGATCAATACACAAATTAGTAAATATCAATACATTTTTTCTGTTAAGCAATTGTCTCGTTTAAAAACATTAGTTAGTAAAAACATTGTGTTTTGTAAAGACACACGAAAAAGTGCAATGTATGAAATAGAACAGCTCTTGCTAAATGTCGAAAATGATAGATTGGAATGTTTTTACAATTTTTCTGCGTTTCAAGATGTAACAACTTTATATATTAATTACGATGTAGAAGAATGCTCAAATGTTGAGAATCAAATTATTCCTTTATTTTATATAGACATTACATCAGGAAAATATACTTCTGAATTATTTTTTGACTATGGTAGGGATATGGTAAAGGCAGATGAAAAGAGTACATTTCTTCTGAATGAGAAGCGATATAGAGATTACAAATTTGAAAAAAGAGTGATTTCTATAATAAGAAACGCACATTGGAAAAGTGATGGAAATAAAAATTTTATGTATGCGGGAAAAGATATTTATGAAGATGTACATAAATTGGAGATTTCAGGTATTCATTTGTATACGAATGGTAGAAAGAAGATAAGCGTTGCTAGATTTGATAATATTAGCGTTAGTTATGGAATAGATTGGTTCGAATTGAAAGGAACAGTAACAACTGGTGATAAACAAATTAAGTTAAAGGATTTGATTGATTTAAAACAAAGAAAAGATGCATGGAACGAGTATAATGGACAAATTATATTTACTCCAATTGCTTTAAAAAAACTTGGTAAAAGTGCTATTCAACAGGAAGACGACAATTTAAAAATTTCCAAAAAAGACATATTAATGGCATTAGAGGTAGTTGATCTTTTTGAAAGAAAAAATATATCCTCATATAATAAATTATTAAAATATCAAGATATAGAATTGCAAGTCTCAGATATGTTAAATCAGACGCTTCGAGATTATCAACGAATTGGTGTTAAATGGTTACTTTCATTGCGAAAAAACGGATTTGGTGGCTGTTTGGCAGATGATATGGGGCTTGGAAAAACACTTCAAATTATTTCGTATTTGTCAGATAAGTCACTGAAAGGAACTGGTGCATTAATTGTTGTCCCAAAAACTTTAATAGAAAATTGGAATCGTGAATTTAAAAAATTTGCATCAGAAATAACAACCTATGTATATCATGGTTATAGGAGAGATTTTAATGAAGCTTTGAAACATCAAGCGGTAATTACGACATATGGTACGTTGCTTAATGATATTGAAGAGATTAGTAAACATAAATTTGATAACCTTATAATTGATGAGGCACAGAATATTAAAAATTCGAGAAGTAAAGCTTATAGAGCAGTTAGATTAGTAAATGCAACCACAAGAATAATTATGACGGGTACTCCTCTAGAAAATAATATTCGAGAGTATTGGGGATTAATGAAAATTGTAAATCCTACCCATTTGTCATATAAAACTATTACGGAAGGACTTTCGGATAAACAAGTTATTGAAAAAATTAAGAGATTAACTAATCCATTCATATTAAGACGTTATAAGAAAGATGTATTAGATGATTTGCCGGAAAAAGAAGAACAGATAATATATTGTTCTTTCGATGAGGCACAAAGAGCACTATATAATAAGATGCTTGAATCAATCAGATATGAAGTTAATCGAAAAGCGGATAGATATGAGATGAAATCTAATTCTATTGTTTTAAATGGTTTGATGTATTTGCAAGAGATTTGTTGCCATCCCCGACTTATTCCGAAGGAATATAATAAGAATCGATGTTGTGAATCCGCAAAATTTGAGCAGTTATTACTTATGCTTGATGAACTTTATATGTCAGAACATAAGGTTGTTGTATTCAGTAGATTTACAAGGATGTTAGAAATTATCAATAAAGAGTTAACGAAGAAACATTTTAATGTATTTTATCTGGATGGAAGTACAGAAAATCGTCAGAAAGTAGTTGATGAATTTGAAAAGAGTAGAGATGGAGTGTTTCTCATAAGTTTAAAGGCGGGAGGAGTTGGTCTTAATTTAGTTTCAGCAGATACAGCAATTATTTATGATCCTTGGTGGAACCCTGCAGTTGAAAAACAGGCAGAAGATAGAATTTATCGCATTGGTCAAAAAAATAAAGTGACAGTTTTTAAATTGATTGTTGCTGATACCATTGAAGAAAAAGTACAGACATTGCAGGAAACTAAAAAGCAGTTATTCGATGAAGTAATTGAAGGGCATGAGGTTCCACATAATATAATAATGGAAGATATAAGAAATCTTTTGAAATAATGATGATATAATTTGTGAATGAAAATTAAAAAAATTCATTTGCTATGTATTGATTACAAATAACGGTTGAAAAGAGCGTGAATCTACTTTTGCTATATTATTTATGGAGAAAACGTAACAACAAATATATTAGATGCGAAAATATATGATTAGCTGTTTGTATTCTCAAATCAAATAAAGGTTGCTAAATATTCACTAGCCATTTATAATGAAGTGGCAACAAATTGGCAACAGAAAATCAGTGAGCCAAAATAATATATGCATCAGAAATAAAATAATGGCAAAAAAGATACAAAACTTAAACAAATATATTTAACAATATCTTTGGACTTGCCGAGTTTGAATAATAGATACAAAGCCGGGAAGACACAGAAATGTGAACTTCCCGGCTTTTTCTTATATTTTGTAGCCTGAGTTCCATGCCAGTTTAATTTTGAAGTACATTGTTAACATATTCCACATAATAGTACAATGATTAAAATGATCTGGGAAGGAAGTAAATCATATGTTGAATATTTTTTATGGGGATATGGAAGGCGCTGTATATAATACATCTGCATATTTTAAATATGATTATGAGGATAGTTGGATAGTAGATCCATTTGTGAAAAAGATGATTCAGGCAGTGGATGAATCTACAGTTTTGGACAGTGGTGTAATTGATAGCCCGGTTCTTGGGAAAATTCCGCCGACTGGATTATCGGGAGGGGTAAAAACATTGATTCTTGTCAAATTTGATAAGGATAAGGTGTTTAATGCCTCAACTTGTGGTGATAATTGTGCGGAATGGCTATTGAAGATTACAGAAACTGAAGACAGAACAATTAACCTTCATTACTTAATGAATTTTGGAAAAGAGCCGTTTACGATACGAATTTTAAATACAGATCAGATTGTTCATTCTATGGATGAACTGGTATCAATAGCTGGAGAATTTGTTTAATGGGAGAATGGTTTAATGAAAGGTAAACATAGAGTTATTGTTTCTACAAAACGATTAAAATATGATTTTGAGCTCCGGCGAAATTTGACCATTATTCGAGGGGACAGCTCAACAGGCAAAACAACGTTGATAGATATGATTCGAGAATTTGTGAATAATCCTTCGGGTACTCCGGTTAATTTAACATGTGATAAGACATGCCATGTATTAGAAGGTGCTTTGTGGAAAGAACAGTTGTCGGGAATATCTGACAGTATTGTATTTATAGATGAAGGAAATGAATTTATTAAGACGGTGGAATTCGCTGAAGAAATTCAGAAGACGGATAATTATTATGTAATTGCAACAAGAGAAGCATTACCGTCATTACCATATAGTGTTGAAGAAATTTATGGAATTCGGACATCTGGAAAATATGGAACTTTGAAACAAAGTTATCACGAATTCTACAGATTATATGGTACAGACACATATGAGAAAAATGTGAAGCCGGATATCATTATTACAGAAGACAGCAATTCAGGGTATCAGTTTTTCAATCAGGTGTGCAAAGAAAATGATTTGGATTGTGAGTCCATGAACGGAAAATCCAATGTATTTCATTATCTGAATATACATAGGAATGAAAAAATACTCGTAATCGCAGATGGAGTAGCATTTGGTTCTGAGATTGACAGGGTTTTAAAGTTAATAAGTGGACGAAAATATGCATCTTCAGTCGGATGCAGAGCCCGTGGTTTTTCCATGGTATTCTGAAAGGAAAATACTGATCAGGATGCTCATTTATAGTTTATAGAATATTATGAAAAAGGACAGTGTTATTACCAATATAATTTGCCAGTATTTGAAACAGGGTGATAAAAATTATGAGATACACATTTGTTAAAGACATTAGAAAAATAAGAGAAAATGAAATAAAGCATTATGAGAAAAAGGGATATTTGGTTATTAATAAATCTACATATGTACTTAATGACATTATTAGTATTATGGTAGATGGACAAGAGTATCAATTTGGAATCCGAGTAAATATTAATGAGGTGTATTTTTACATATGGCATGAAGGAAGTCAGATTTATTTGACAATATATGATATATATGAATTGCTTTGGAAATTAGTAATTATAGAAAGAAAAAGTTATATCATAGATAAACTTGCTTTTTATATGAAGAGTGATGAAACAATTGATTTTATGTTTAGAAGTCAAAAATATACAGTACATAAATTACCTGAAGATATTCCCGATGAGAGTGTGAAGATTTTGGATTCAGATATTACAATTTCGGTAAAAGAATTAATTTTGTTAATATATTTAATACAAGATAAAAGTAATTATTTTGAAAGTTTAGGTAAAGAAAAAAAATATATTAATGGACTTGTACGACTTTTGAATGTATTATTGAGATGTAATGAGTATAACACAGTGCTAGAAACATTAGGATGGATTTTTAATGCAGAACAAGGAAAATTTGAGTTGCAAAAAGAAAATTTAGTTGGTGCAAGAAATAAAAAAAGATATTATTTGACAGCTTCAGAAGAAAGAATTATACTATAATATAAAGAATCCTAGTATTTCGTTTATGACGAAGCATTTATAAGAAGTTATTGAGTAGGCAAGAAGGCTTATACTTAGAGCGTCTTGCTCTACTCGCTAGCTTACGCTCCTAGAGCGCAACGCTCTAAGTATAAGCCTTCTTGCCTACTGTAGGATTCTTTTTTTATTTGGAGAAAATGATATGGCATATGTACTGAATGATAGAATAAAAATTAATAAACCAATAGTTTTTTTATGTGGACCTTATTATGATAATAACGATAAAAGTGATAGAAGAAAAATATTACAAGATTTTTTCCTGGATAAATTTCCTAATGGTTGTTTACCATTGATAATAGATGATTTTTTAACAAAAGAAAATATAGGAGATAATTCTATAAGTATACAGTTACTAGAAGAGATTTTTGCTGGTATTTCATATAGAACATATATTTTCCTTGATACGATGTCGTCTGCTGTAGAATTAGGGCTATTTACTAATAGTGCATATAATAATTCATTATATATTTTAATCCCATATGAAAGAGAAAGAAATTGTGGGAATGTGGGTGTATTTACTAAAGATGTGGTTTTAAAGGATAATATAAATAGATTAAAGACTATCTATTATCATCCCAAAATTGAAAGAGTAGCATTTTCAACAGATTATGTGGGAGAATTTTATAAATTTATTAATAATCAATTACCTACTACATTAGAAGAGGAGATTTTACGAGATTATACGAAAAGCTTTAAAACAGAATATGAAGTTACGTTAAATTATAATGACAGTTATCCAAAGGATGATTACTGCATTAATTACCAATACAATGAAAAAGAAAATCATCTCGTAGTATTTATTTCTGTTAAATTATTATTTTATATAGTTAGTGGAATTGTATATTCTGAGTATGGTGAGAATTTAAGAAAAAAGAAAGAATTAAATTTTAATCATTATAATATAGACAATGCAATAGCACATTTAAAAAGCTTATTGATAGCTTTTATAATAAAAAATACTTTTGTTGGAGTAAATAGTAAGACAAAAATTAGCATACAAACAGTTCTGGCAAAGGACATAGAGGATATAGTTAAACATATTGTAACGTTTATATTTACTTATCATAATAAAGCCAGATTAAGGGGCTATTATTTTGTCAGTAAGAATACGGTAATAAAAGAATTGGATTTACAAAGAAATCCAACAGATTTTTTCAAGTTAGATACATTAGATATAAATACTATTAAAGCGTTCAATGATAAAATGCTTGAGTGTTTTAGAACCTTTGAATTAAGGAATGGAAATAAAAGAAGAAAAATCATTACATATGAAAATAATGAAAATGGGCAGACGATGAGAAAGTTACATGAAAAATTGGCAATATGTTTAGATAAAGAATATATGTATGATAAACATTCTTTTGCATATCAAAAAGGAAAATCAGTAAAAACATGTGTAGAGTGTCATAAAGAAAATGTAAGTTTTTTGAAGTTTGATATACATAAATTTTTTAATTCAATTGAGAAAAAGAAATTAGTAAAAAAGCTTATGAAGGAATTTGAAATAGATGCTATCTATGAAGAGCAAGTTTTAATGATTTTAGAAACTTGTTTTAGTGAAGGAAAAATGCCAATAGGATTAATTACATCTCCAATATTGTCAGATATATATATGAAGGAGTTTGACATAGAATTTACAAAAGAATTAGGTAAAGGTTATGTCTATACACGTTATGCAGATGATATATTAATTTCATTTCCAGATATTATTGGTTTAGAAGAAGAAATGAGAATAAATTCCTTATTGAAAGAAAAACTTGATATATTAGGGTTGAAGACGAACCATAGAAAATATATAAAAAAAACTTTGGAAGATAGAGGAGATTATATAAAATATCTAGGTTTAAATATTGTTAAGAGCCAAGAAGGAAACATTGTTACTGTTGGTAAATCATATAAAAATTATATTGCTAAATGTTATCTGAAGTATATTGTAATGAATAATGATACTGAGGAAAAATTTTATTTTGGAAAACAAATTGCCGGATATTTAAGCTTTGTAAAAATGATAGAAGGGGAAGAAGGATTAAAAAAGATATATAATAGAATTGAAAAAAGTACAAATGGAAGAATACTAATAAAAGAAAAAATAAATAACTTATAAAAGTCAATTAATCTTTTCCACTGGAGTGGCGGGAGATGTGATAAATTTGTTTGTAGATAGCGAGGTTGTGATGTTATGTTAAAAATATGGTATTATTCCAACATTGATTACATGAAAGATGCTCCATCGTATTTTGATAATGTATATGAGGATGAATGGATAGAGGATCCTTTTGTAAAGGAAATGATTGAGGATGTAGACCATTCCACAGTAATCAGCTCACATATTATTGACAGTCCGGTATTGGGTGCGATTACTCCTCGAGAGTTATCGGGAGGTGTGAAAGTATTGATTCTTATGTTGAAGGATGATTCTTTTATTTATAATATGTCTAATTGTGGAGATAATTGCGCGAAATGGATTCTTAAAATCGCGGAAAAAAAGGATTTGACGGTATATCTGCAGCATATTATGCATTTTAAGGGTACTTTTAAAATTCAGATTATGAATACTGGAAAGATTGTATGTAATCCGGCAGAATATGTGGAAGAGTTATTGGAAGCGGAGGAAATGGAAGATGAAAGGAAGTTACTGGTTCAGAGCTAAGAGCAAAAAAGTAGTATTTGAATTTTCCATAAGAAGAAATATCACTGTTATAAAGGGAGACAGTGCGACTGGAAAAACCACACTTTTGCATATTTTGTATGAATATTTAAGAAGCGGAAAACAGTCAGGATATTCCGTTTCAACAAATGCAGAATATTATGTATACATTCGCGATGAAGTAGGACGAGACTGGAAAGATGCATTATATCCTTTGAAAAAAACCATTATTTTTATTGAGGAAAATAATAATTTTATATTTACGAAAGAATTTGCTGCTTTTGTAAAAGAATCTGGAAATTATTTTGTCCTGGTAACAAGAGCTCTGCTGAAGATGTTGCCTTATAGTATACATGAAATATATGAGATTATTACTGATGGAAAACGTACAGACATAAAAGAATCATACCATGAGTTTAAGGAAATATACAGTAACTATCCTATTTTAGAAAACAATAAAATCCAGAATGTAGTTACAGAGGACAGCAATTCTGGATATCAGTTTTGGATTAATGTATTTAAAGACAGCAATGTTATAAGTTCTAACGGAAATGGAAATCTTATTAAGCAGGTAAAAAATCTGGAATCAGGAGATACACTTGTAATAGCTGATGGTGCGGCGTTTGGCTCATTGATTGAAAGCTGTATGGATTCATTCCAGACACAGATCAATCGTAGAATTTCTCTTTGGCTGCCGGAGTCATTTGAGTATTTGATTTTAAAAGCTGGTATAATTCAATCCGAAAAATTAAAGCGTATATTGGAAAATGTGTCAGAGTATGTGGAGTGCGAAAGATATGAAAGCTGGGAGAGATTTTTTACAGATATACTGATTGAGTTAACCGATGGTGGTGTGGAAAAGTATTCTAAAGATACATTAAATGAGTATTATTTGCAGGAATGGATTATTGAGAAAATAAAAAAGCAATTTCCGGAAGAAATAAAAATATAATTTACCTCTTGACCTTTCCGCAGCGTCAACATGTACAGTGTTGATATCAGAAAAAAGGAGGTCTTCAATAATGATGACAATCAAAGGAATATCCACCCTCACTGGTATCAGTACAAGAACCCTGCGTTATTATGACAGCATAGGTCTTTTATGCCCGACAGAAAAAACAGAAGCCGGATATCGTCTGTATGACGAAAATGCTCTGGAACGTTTACAGCAAATTTTGTATTTCCGTGAATTAGATTTTCCACTCAAATCAATCAAGGAGATCATTGAGAATCCAACTCTGGACAGACTGGAAATTCTGCAGATGCAGAAAGAAATGCTTCTTAAAGAAAAAAGACATCTGGAGTGTCTGATCGCGAGCATTGATCAGACAGTGCAGGGAACAAATGCAATGGACTTCTCCGTATTCAGTAAAGATGAAACAGAGGAATTATTCCAGTCAATGCTAGATCATATGCCAGAGAATATGAAAGAGATTGCACTTGAGGAGTTTGGCTCTGTCGATCAGTGGCGGGAACATTATATTGAAGCGGTAAGCAAAGAAAAAGTCCAAAAGCAATATGCAAAGATGGTAGAGTGGTACGGTGGAAAAGAAGCTTATATTTCTTCAGTTAAGAATCCTGTCAGTAAAGAGGTGGCAGAGAGCTATCAGAAGAGAATAGACCATATTCTGGAGAAACTTTCCAGCAAACAGAATCTGGATGTGAGTTGTTTTGAAGTCCATGAATTGGTCGCGGAATACGGATTTGTAATGAAGCAATTGTTGCAGCTTAAGGACGAAAAAGGAATGATGCTCGCGCAGGCGAAATCTTATGAGGATGATAAAAGCCGCGAAATACTTGATGAGGAGTATGGAAATGGATTTGCAGAGTTTATGGTGCGGGCAATTCGGAATTTCTATAAATAATATAATGTGGCGGAGTCGCCAGTCTATAGTGATGTAGTATTTTGCATGGAGGTGTCAGATTAATCTGGCACCTTTATTGTATCTATAGCAATTTTCGAAAATAATGCATCTTAATCGTAAGCGCTTACTGAAATTGTTGTTGACTCCTTAAAATAGCATAATGCTGATCTACTTGTCAGTCTCTGGAATGACCTGTATACTGTCATTAGTTTACAGAAAGAAAAAGGTCCCAGTGTTGATTGTCAAGTAAAATTGACCCACTTTTACGTTTAATTCTGACCCACCTGAATTCAGAAATTATCTGGTTTTCAAGTGGGTCATTTCTGTATGTGAATCTGATTTTTTACACTGTGAATTGATCCACCAAGCGTATCAATCAAACGGAAGTTCCGCATCTGGATTGCAAATTACGCTGTTTCTATTGTCTGGGTATCAAGCTGACGTTCCGGACGGTAAATGGTTTCATCAAGATCCGCCGCAGGGTATCGAAGATGCGCTTCTTTCATCAGACGATTAAAGCGCTTGTCTGCCCGTGCCTGCCACTCCGCATCGACCATTGCCGTCATGCGTTCCATAAACGTGTTCAGATCTGCATTGGGGTCTTTCAGCTGTTCTTCCAGGATATGTGCCATTTCCGGAACGCGGAAACTCTTCAGACGCATGACCAGAGCCAGTTCCTGAGGTGTTTGATTATTCTGGGGCTCTCTGAGCCACCTGTCCGGACTTTGAGAGCCACCATTCCGGAGAATGGGAGCCATATATTCCGGTAATTCAGAGCCACCTTATTGGACTCTATTACATATATTTCCTTTATACTGTAAATACACACCTTTGGTGTGAATACAGATAAAGGAGGTCGTAAGTTATGACCAAGTATCGTGAAATCCTACGCTTGAAAAGCTTAGGATTCAGTGAGAGGAACATCGCACAAAGTTGCGGTGTATCCAGAAACACAGTCGCCAAGGTTTTGAAAAAAGCAGCGGAAATCAATCTTTCATGGCCGCTGGATTTTGACATGACCGACAGTGCGCTAGAGGAGCTGATGTTTCCCAAAGATAAGTCGGCAACGAATAAACGTATGCCAAACTTTGACTACATCCGCAAAGAACTTCTGCGGAACGGCGTAAACAAAAAGCTTCTCTGGGTAGAATACTGTGAGGAGTGCTGCATGAGCAGCGAAGAGCCTCTAATGTATTCTCAGTTCTGCTACTACATCCAGAAGGATGAAGAAAAACGCAGGGCTACCATGCATATCCCTAGAAAACCAGGTGAACAGATTGAAGTTGACTGGTTATGAGTAGAATGTCATAACCAGTCTTATGAGAAGAGAAAAGTTATGAGAAGTATATTCTGTTTTCTTTATTTCTCCTTCTGTTTTTTGATTTCACTTCTCATAACATATTTTTTTAAATACTATTTTTGAGCCATTCCAGAAGTTCCTCTTTTTCTTCCTTGGAATAATCAAGGCTGATGTCCCGTATTCGGGATGCATCTTCGATGTGTTTTCTTTTTACTTCCGGATTTGCTTTGGAATAGATCTCTGTCGTAGTCACGGATGTGTGACCGAGGAGATCTCTTATATATATCAGGTTTACCCCATTTTCCAAAAGATGCATTGCTTTCGTATGGCGGAGGCAATGTGCTGAAATAGCGGCGGGGTAAATCGATGCTTCTTTCAGCCTGGCTCTTTCAAAGTATTTATGCACGATATAATTTACACCTTCTCTGGTCAGCCTTTCCCTTCTGGTATTAAAGAAAAGAAAGTCGCTGTCGTCTACTCTATATTTCTGTATATAATTGCTTATCACGTCAGCTACAAGCCCATCCAATGGAACTGACCTTATTTTATCTCCCTTCCCATGCAGAATCATAGTGTAAGGTTTCTCGAGATGGAGATCATATCTGCGCACGTTGCATAATTCTGTAACCCTGGCACCACTTTCGTAAAGAAGGAGCACAATGCAGAAGCATCGCAGCTCCTTATGGTCAGTTTTGTCAAAACTGTTCAGAAAATGTTCCATTGCATTGACTGACAAATAGTTCATCTGTCGGCCCTCTGTTTTCTTCTTGGATATTTCACGGATGGATGTCGAAATATTCAGGTACTTTGGTTCATGGTAGCCCGTATACTTGAAAAATGATCTTATCGCAGCAAGACGGTTATTTCTGGTAGATATGGATACTCTTTTCTCTTTTTCAAGATACTCCAGAAACTCATTAATAATGTCGTAGCTGAAACTGTCCACTTCGATACAGTCAGCCCTGATATGTTTCTTCTCATCCATAAATTCCAACAACTGCACGAAAGTATCACGATATGTTTTCATAGTGTTGCTTCCGGAGCCTTTCTGTCCTGCAAGGTATTTAACAAAGTAATCACTCATAAGTCTCGCAAAATCAGTCATCACTGCCTCCTCCCAACACCCTCTCGTAAATATAATGCCCGACATTTATAACCTCGTCATACCTTTCCATGGTAAGCCTGAGATATATTTCTGTATTTGTTATATCCGTATGCCCAAGGTATACACTCAGATATGGCAAAGCGCAATAAGGATCTTTTCCTTCTTTTATCATCTGATCCAGGGCGTTGCATGCAAACGTATGGCGCAATGAATGGATACATGGGCCTCTGCTATGTCCATTGGCAGAAGCAAGGCTGACCCCTGCCTTAGGAAGGATGTTTTTTCTGAATGTTGTTGTTATGCTGTGGTTGCATCTCCGGCCCCCTGACGGAGATGCAAAAAAATATGTATCGCCAGGCTTTGATTTTTTCCTATTATAATTTATAAGCCATTTGCCAAGGGAAGCCTTGAATGGAACCAGTCTGGATACGTTTCCTTTTCCGCTGTTGACAATGATAATGTTATCTGTAAAGTCAATGTCACTGATCTTAAGTTCCAATGCCTCCCCCAGTCTCAGCCCTGTACAGTACAGCAGCCTGATAAGCGTCTGATAAAAAAGCCGTGAGTCATAGCGGTCATAGGCGCTTTCCCTGGAATCTATGACTGAAAAGATTCTCTTCATCTCAGCATCAGAGAAAACATATGGAATATAATCTCTTGGCATTTTTACTGTACAGTCATACTGGATATAGATATTTTCATAGCCCTGGCTTTTCAGGAATTTCGCAAACTGCCTGATATTGCATTCACGGTGATGCCTTGTCGACTGTGAAAGATGTTCAGCTGTTTTCACATATGCGAATGTCATTTCTTCCGTAAGGGCAATTTCTTCCAGCTTGTAGCTGTCAAGGAACCGGTTTAATGCCAGATAGTCGTAAAGAAGGTTTCCCTCTATTTTCTTATAGTATCCCAAAGCGTTTTTATATCGCAGGAAGTTTTCAAACTCTTCTTTAAATATACCGGTGAATTCCTTCTTTGTGATTTCTTTCATTCCGGCACCTCCAGTGATACTTTCCTGAGTCCGTCTACGTCAATGGAAAGATATTTCTGTGTTGTCCTGGAACTGGCATGCCCTAACACCCCGGTAATAACGGGCACAGGAGTATTATTCGCGAGCATCGTAGTCGCCAGGGAATGCCTTAATGTATGGGCACCACGTTTCCGGCATCTCCGTTCGATACCTGCCTTCTCAAAATTTTTATAAACAATCTGTGTGAGTATCTTGGCTGAAGTAAAAGCAGAGTTAGTGATAGTATTTATAAAGATGTATTCCGATCTCACATCAGGCCTGTGATTCTTCAGATAGTCCAGGAGGAGAAACTGTACCTGTTCCGTAAACGGGACATTCACATGGATGCCGGTTTTATGTTGGGTTTTGCTGATGAGTTTTTTATCCCAGTTGATTTCATCAAATCTCAGCCATATGATATCACTTGACCTCAGACCGCATTCCGCAGCGATAAGGATCATGCATTTGTCCCTGATGCCACATTTTTTTGCAGTGTCAATACTTTCGACCAGAATTTTAATCTCTTCTGGCGAATAGTAGGATAGGATAGAATCTCTTTTGTCAGTAGTGATTATTGGAAACAGTTGGTATCCATCAAAAGACGACAGCCCCTGTTCATACATGATATTAAAGAATTGCCTGAGAGTAAACTGAACCCCGCTGATGGTTTGAGATCTGTAATCCAGACTGTTCACAAACTCGTAAACATTCTTTCTATCAATGTTCGGCAGATCATCTGTCTGAGCGTCTTCAAGATAACTTAGGAATTTTCTCACGGTCTGGAGTTTTCGTTTGACAGTCACATCCCTGATTCCTTCTTTCTGTCCATTTTTAAATATTTCGATGTACTTAGCGCTGTTCATAATTTTCTCCTTTCATTTGCCAAGTACATTCAGTATAGCAGGTATATTTGATTTAAAAGTTATGAGAAGTAAAATACGAAGAAATAGATTGAAAATCGTGAATTAGCGCCATCTCTTCTCATAACTTTTCTCTTCTCATAAGACTGGTTATGAGTAGAATGTCATAACCAGTCAACTTCCATGGTTTCTCCCGGTTTACGTTTGATTCGCAGGGTTGCTTTCTTTGATGCAGCATAAGCATGGTATTTTTCATTGAATTGTGTATGCTGGTAAGGGATCGTGTGTTCTGCTTCGCATTTAGCACAGTATTCTGCCCATAAAAGGGAAAGGGTGACTCCCGGTTTGGCAAGTTCGTTGTAGACATACTCATAATCCGGGAGTCTTCTTCCATCATTTGTACCTCTGCCCGGATAGAACAGATGCTCAATGTCATTGTTTGTCAGTGTATCCGGGATAGGCCATCCGAGGGAATGTGTTTCTGCGAGTTTGAGTACTTCAGAAACTGTGTTGCGGGAACAGCATAAGCTGTTAGCAATAGCTACATTGCTGAATCTCAGACTTTTCAGCCTGATGATCTCTCGATAATCAATCATGGTTATCGACCTCCTATAGTGAATTTACACATCTTCATGTGTATGGATTCATTATAGAAGATTGCACTGTAGAGCGGAAATGCCTGCACTGAAATACCGAATTTAGGTGCTCTGAATTTCCGAAAAGGTTGCACTATCTAACCGTAATATACTGTTGCTGTTCTTTCCGCTTTTAGACGCGGAAGTTCAACGAAAGCAGGCTTTTCTGCCTCAGGAATCTGATCCAGGTACATCTGCCGAACCCTTTTCAGTCGATAATAATAGTTGGCTTTTGTAATGTTATTTTGTTTACACCAGGTCGATACACC
>OKVF01001235.1_pt1 | contig 20974 bp, 19 predicted proteins | sample 1604831 | NCBI WGS metagenome assembly OKVF01 (sample SAMN01760980, study PRJEB22395) | human gut metagenome
ACTGCTTTGCCAGCGGCATGATCAGATGTCCGGCAGTTACCAGTGTTTCTTTGTTTGCCAGAGCAATGTCCTTGCCTGCAAGAATCGCTTCCATAGTAGGTCTGATTCCAATCATTCCTACAATGGCTGTTACCAGAACATCAGATTCCTCCATTCTGGCAAGTTCGATCAGCCCTCCCATCTGGCTTACGATCTTAACATTCAGATCCTGTACCCTTACAGCCAGATCTCTTGCTGCTTCTTCTTTCCAGACAGCAACCAGCTTCGGATGAAATTCCCGAATCTGTTTCTCCAGCATTTCCACATTGCTTCCCGCTGCAAGACCAACAATTTCCAGATCTGCATTTGCACGAACTACATCCAGTGTCTGTGTTCCGATAGAACCCGTAGAGCCTAATACTGCTACTTTTTTCATATAGTACCTCATTTCAACATTCAGTCAATCCGTATATCAAATCCAAACCGGATCAACTGTTAAATAAAATCAGTTATTATTATATCCTAATCTTTGAAATCCAATTATATTTCAATCATTATAACAGAAAGGAAATAAATAACCGGTGCTGTAAAGATCACGCTGTCAAATCTGTCAAGGATTCCACCGTGTCCGGGAATTAATTTTCCATAGTCTTTGATTCCCTGATTTCTCTTAATTGCAGAAGCTGCCAGATCACCTACCATTGAAATCAGAGCACCAACTGCACAGATTACTGCATATTCCAACATCGGTCCCTGAGTTGCAGCTGCATAGATCCCTCCCAGAAGTGCAGCCCCCACAACACCGCCTACCGCTCCTTCTACAGATTTCTTAGGGCTCAGAACCGGTGCCATTTTGTGCTTACCGATCAGCATTCCCACGCAATAGGCACAGGTATCACATCCCCAGGAACATAAGAAAATCAGCCATACATGGAATTTTCCACCTGGCAGGCTTCTGGTAAGATAGATAAATGACAGCATAACAGCTACATAAACAATGCCAAACAATGCAGGCATTACCTGCACTGCCTCATATGTCGGATATGTGAACACATATACAAACATGATCAGTACAAGCCCAAAAATGACAGCCAGTACTCCATATCTCTCGAAATCAAGCAGTACTGCCAGATAATAAAGTACTGCACCTGCATATCCTGCTGCTGCCAGCAGATTAATTTTGTTATCCTGCACCTTCATTACTTTGTATAATTCTCTCATTCCAATGAGAGAAACAGCAAGAAGTGTGAAAAAGAGCACATAGCCGCCGCTGATAATGGTAGCAAGCGCAATGATCACCAACAGGATTCCACTTAAGAGTCTCGTCTTAAACATCAGTTACTCCTCCTTTACTCCCCCGTATCTTCTGTCTCTCTGGTTATATTTCTCGATAGCTTTAACCAGTTCTTCCTTATTGAAATCCGGCCATGCCACATCTGTGAAATAAAATTCTGTATAAGCCATCTGCCATAACAGGAAATTAGAAAGACGCAATTCCCCGCTTGTACGGATCATCAGATCAGGATCAGGGATTCCTGCTGTATCCAGATAATTATCAAATACATGCTCATCGATTTCCTCCGGTTTCACCTTACCGTCCACTGCATCCTGAGCAAGTTTACGGATTCCCCTGATAATCTCATCTCTGCTGCCATAATTTAAGGCAATCTGAAAATAGATTTCATCGTATTTACTGGAATATTCCCCCAGGCGCACAATACTATCCTGAATATCCTGGTCAAATGCAGAAATCTCTCCGATTACCCGGACTCTCATCTTATTCTTGTCTGCCAGTTTAATACACTTCTTAAGATAACTGCGAAACAGCTTCATCAATCCGTCCACTTCTTCTTTGGATCGTTTCCAGTTCTCCGTAGAAAAAGCGTATACTGTCACATATTTAACGCCCAGCTCTTTCATATAATCACAAACTGTTTCCAGATTTGCACATCCCTTTACATGACCGTAGCTTCTGGGCATTCCCTTTGCTTTCGCCCAGCGTCCATTACCGTCCAGAATAATGGCAATATGATTTGGTACATTCATACTTTTTCGTTTCCTTTTCTTGTTCTGTTATATTTTTATTATTACTGTTCTCAGTAACATTTTATTTGCTCTTTACCATTGCCATTACTCTGGCATTTATACCGGTAAAGAAAACAATGATCCGTTACATTTTCAGCTGTAATAAACTGCATTTTCCGACTCATTACCTTATTCAGACAAAAAGAGAGCCCGCATCATGGAGCTCTCCTTTTCGTTTCCCTTATACGGTCATGATTTCTTTGCTCTTTGCATCCACTGCCGCATCAACTTCTTTAATATATTTGTCTGTACTCTTCTGGATCTTATCCTCAAGCTCTTTGATTTCATCCTCAGATACATCCTGTTTTGCAAGTTTCTTGAACGCATCATTTGCATCACGACGGATATTGCGGACTGCAACTTTGGCAGCTTCGCCTTTTTTCTTTACATCTTTTACCAGTTCCTTACGACGTTCTTCTGTAAGTTCCGGAAATACAAGGCGGATTACTTTACCATCATTGCTTGGATTTAATCCCAGATCAGAAACAAGGATTGCTTTCTCGATTCCTTTGATCAGACTGCTTTCCCATGGCTGAATCTGGATCATACGTGCTTCCGGAACAGTGATATTTGCCACCTGCTGAAGTGGTGTCGGAGCCCCATAATAGTCTACTGTAAGTTTGTCAAGGATATGCGGATTTGCACGTCCTGCACGGATCGTAGCCAGTTCGCTGTCAAGGCTTGCCAGTGTCTTTTTCATTTTGTCTTCATATTTCTGAATTCTTTCATCCATTAGGTTAGTCTCCCTCTTTTATAGTTTTTGTTCGTATATAAAACCTTATACTGTAACCTTTGTTCCGACAAATTTACCGTGAACTGCATTGATTATGCTGTCTTTCTCATCAAGTGCAAATACCAGCATCGGCATCTTCTGTTCCATACACATAATAGATGCTGTCAGATCCATGGCAGCCAGTTTCTTTGCAACTACTTCTTCAATAGATATCTCATCATATTTCACTGCATTCGGATTTGTCTTAGGATCGCTGTCATAGATTCCGTCAACAGCTTTCGCAAGAAGAATCGCTTCTGCTTCAATCTCAACAGCCCGAAGTACTGTTGCTGTATCTGTAGAGAAGTACGGATGTCCTGTTCCGCCGGCAAAGAATACGATTTTCCCCTGTGCAAAACTTGCTTCTACAGCATCTTTGGAATAAAGGCTTGTAAATGCACCGCATACAAACGGAGTAAAGATCTCTGTCTTTAATCCTAGATACCTGCAGATATCAGATACATAAATACAGTTCATAACCGTTGCAAGCATACCGATCTGATCTGCTTTATTTCTGTCAATAGTCTCGCTGGTACGTCCTCTCCAGAAATTACCGCCACCGATCACGATACCAACCTGCAGACCCTCTTCAACAATTGTCTTGATCTGCTTTGCAACTTCAATAACTGTTGCCTCATCAAATCCGGTTTTCTTCTCCCCGGCAAGGGCTTCCCCACTTAATTTTAATAATACACGTTTCATATCAACTGTCTCCTAAAATTAGTTTTATCGCAGATAACAGAAGTTGATGACGCCTGGAACAAATAAGCAGACATCACTGCTCCTCTTCTGTTACATTGGTATTTTTATTTTACCATATTCCGGCAACAATTTCATTACCATTTTCATCAACAGTAGTAGAAACTGTGAAATTGCTGTAATAGTGGAATCCGGTCTTGCCTGTCTCCGGATCATCCTCATAGCTGCTGCCCTGCGGAGAACCGCATGCACTTTCCAATGCATCAAGAGACTGTCCGATATACTGCTCTGCAATTGAGATCATATCCCCGTCATTGCCAGGGTTATCGTTATTTCCGGGATCGTCAGTATTTCCACCATTGCCAGGATCATCTGAATTACCGCCGTTTCCGTTATCGCCATTATTATCATTATTGTCGCTGTTATTATCACTGTCCGTGGAATCAGAATTATCTGTAGAATCTTTATCACTGTCGTCAGTGGAATCACTGTTATCATCCATGCCCAGACGTTTCTTTACCGCATCAAGTGTGGATACTTCTTTTGTTGAAGTACCTGTCAGATATTTTGCATAAGGAATGGCATCCTCGTCTGTGCCGTCCATGCATAATGTAATCTGTGAGATAGTTCCCAGCGGAATATCACGGAAAAAGCACTCATTCTTATCTTCATCTGTATATGCAATTCGGATATCATAGGAAGCTGTACTCTTATTTGCATTCTGCTGTGTATTGGCAGGAAGATAATACAGTGCTTTATCTTTGTCTGTCAGAGTGAACATTCCATTGATCAGATCATCTCCCCATCCGTCATCTTCATCGTCTTCACCGTCTGAACTGTCTTCATCCACATGAGTACGGATATAAAGTGACTGAATATCATCACCTGTATTATTTACAAATATAATCTTGGATGCTGTGGAAGATTTCTCTCCCATTATATTCTTTATATCTTCATCTGTTGTCTGCTGCATATCTACCATATCAACTGCCTTGGTAACCTCAGGAGTCGGGGTAGCTGTCGCCTGTACAGGCTCTGTCTCTGCAGTCTGTTTCTTACCGCATCCGGCAGCTGCCACTGTCATTACCAGCAGACCTGCCAGTATTAAATAACGTTTCTTCATAATATATTCCCTCCTATATATGGAATATCTTTCTTCTTTTCAACAATGTCATTTTTTCAATTTCTTATTATTGCAGAGTATCGAAAACTTGTCAACCGACCCTATCTTGTTTTCATACAATTTTTAGACTTTTCGGTTTTGGTTTCTTTCTCTGCAGACATATTTTCATGAAAATCTTACATTTTCCGTATCATAATTTCGTATTTCTGTATTCATTCGCAGATATTCCTTCTGTTTTCTTGAATACCCTGGAAAAATGTGCCACATCTGTAAAACCAACCAGTTCTGCCACATCAGCAATCCTGTATGCAGGGTCTTTCAGAAATTCTTTTGCATGACGGATACGGATGCAGTTAAGAATCTCCGAAAAATTCTTTCCTTCTTCTTTATTCAGAAGTTTGCTTAAATGCCACTGGCTTACATATGTCATCTCTGCCACTTTGTTCAGCGTGAGCTTTTCATTGTAATGCTCTTCTATATACTGAACCGCATTCTTCACAACAAAATTACCAGCAGCAAGGGACTCCTCCTCTGCTGTCTGTTCTCCTGTGATTACTTTCTTGTTCAAACGTTCAGTCATTACCTTTAACGCTTCTTCAAGTTCTGCCATATTCGACGGCTTCAGCAAGAATCTGGACACACCAAGGCGGATTGCCTTCTGACAGTAATCGAACTCTCTGAATCCGGTCAGGATACTGATCTCCATATCCGGAAATTCCACTTTCAGTGCTGCGATCATAGACAACCCGTCAAGCCCAGGCATACAGATATCTGAAAAAAGGATATCCGGTCGCTCTCTGCGGATCACTTCCAGTCCCTCTTTTCCATTACAGGCAGTCGCTGCAATCTTACAATGATACTGTTCCCACGGCAAAAGCTTTGACAAACCTTCCACAATAATCGGTTCATCATCAATGATAACCACTTTATACATAAAAAATCCCCCGTCCCCTATCTTTCTTATTATTGCACAAAAGGGAACACCCCCTGTAATCAGCGGATGCTCCTTTTTATGCAATACTTATATTCTTTTTACAAGATCACGTCCTGCCCGGTCTCCATGATCTAAGCTATGTTCCGTTCTCTGTTAACCTTTCACTGCTCCGGCAGTCATACCCTTAATAATATATTTCTGAAGGAAAATATATACAATGATCACCGGGATAACTACCAGCGAAACCGTAGATGCCATCAATCCGTAGTTCGTGCCTTCTTTGGATGTAAGCATCTGCATTAGTCTGGTGATCGCCCAGAACTTCTTATTTCTCAGGAAGAACATCTGTGTAAACAGGTCATTGTAGCTCCAGAGAAATGAGAAGATTGCTACTGTCGCAAAAGATGGCTTCGTCAGTGGTACGACCACTTTGAAAAATGTCTGGAATGCGTTGCTTCCTTCCATATATGCTGCTTCCTCAAGTTCAATCGGAAGACTCTTGATATATCCTGTCAGCACTACAATGGCAAAAGACAGGTTTCCCGCAATCTGTGGCAGGATTACACATAACAGATTCAGAAACAGGGAATTCGTTGCTGTAATCCCCATTTTGTTCTGCAACTGATAAACCGGAATAATGGTTGAAAATACCGGGAACATCATTCCTGCAACAACCAGACTCATAAGGAATCCTCTGATCTTAAACTGGTATCTTACCAGTGCAAAAGATGCCATGCCTGCAAGCAGGATCACCGCCACTGCTACAGTTCCTGAAATGATCATACTGTTTCTGTATGCTGTCGCAATCCCCAGCCTCTCAAACGCCATCTTATAGTTTGCAGTTGTAAAAAGATCACCTGCAGGGAGTGCAAAGGAATCAACCATAATCTTGTCTTTTACCTTAAAGGAGTTGAGCACAACCCATACGATCGGATAAATGGTTGTCACTGCCCATATGGACAGCACTGCATAAATCAGTACCATTCCGGGAGAGACTTTTTTATGTTTTTTCTGCATTTACTATCCCTCCCTAATAATCCACTTCTTTGAAAATGGTATTAACCACTTTTGATGTGATGATTCCAAGCGCTACGATCACAACTGCGATAGCACTTCCATAGTCTACGTTCATTGCTTCCATTGTCTGATAGTACATATAGGTACCGGTCAGGAATGTGGTGCCCTGAGGCATTCCTTTCGGGAACATTACCCACGGCAGGTCAAATACTTTTAATGCACCGGTCACTGCCAGCACTACACATGTGCAGATTACATTCCTCATAAGCGGAATCGTAATATAACGGATTCTCTGCCATCTGGTGGCACCATCGATAGATGCAACCTCATAGAGATCCACGGAAATATTATTCAGTCCCGTAATCAGAATGACAAAATAAAATCCCACATACTGCCACATAACCGGGACCATCATCGTGATCAGCGCAATTCCTTTTGCTTTCCAGTCTATCAGATCCGTATGTCCCATCTTCTCCATCAGCTGATTCATCATTCCTTTATTATAAAGGAAAATCAGATTAAACAGAAGGCCTAAGGCTGTTGCAGAGATAACGATAGGGAAAAAATATACGGTGCGGAAGAATTTACTTCCGCGCCCGATATTATCAACCATAATTGCCAGAATAATGGCAATTCCAACCTGAAATACAATCGTTACCAACATCATGATCAATGTATTGATAAGTGCAGTATGCATATTTTTGTCACTGAGCATCTGGACATAATTCTGATACCATGACTGATTCCAGCCTTTGGCAGGTGTTCCCAGCCTTCCGATCTGCTGAAAACTGTTTATAATGTTTCTGAAAAACGGATAGTACAGATACACGATCATGAACAGGAATGCAGGTAAGATGAAAAATATCGCAGGTTTCCTGTTTTTATAAATATTCGAACCCATAATTATTCGGCAGCGTCCTGAGTCTCTGCGTAGATTTCAAAGCCCTGTGCAACTGCATCTGCTGCGCTCACTTCGCCTGTTACGATTGACGGCATACCATCAAATGTAGGAACGCGGCACTCGCCCTGGAAATTGTCCTGTACTGCTCCTGTATAGGATGTTACTTTGCTGCCAAAATCAATTGCTTTTACCTGAAGACTGTTCATAACAGATGTATCAGCTTCCGGAGCATCTTTTAACGGATTTGCTGAATGCTGTGCAAATTTGAGGATCATGTCATCACTTGTCATATACTCTACAAAATCAACTGCCGCATCTCTCTTTTCCGGATCATCCCATGCTTTCTTTGTGATGTAATATCCCATAGAAAAGCCACCGATCAGATCTGTAGTCTTTCTGCCAACACCCTTGGATGGCACAAAAGTCACATCAAATTTATCAAGTGCTTCTGTGTCCAGTGTCTCCGGATCATCCGGATCAGACTGGCATGCTCCAGCAATACCACCGACTTTCCATGAACCATCCAGGAGGAATGCAGCCTTATCCTGTGTGAATAACTGGAATGTTTCATCATCTGTTGCGGATAATGTATTCTCAGGGAAGCATCCACATAAATCATTTCTTCTGATAATGTAATCTCAGGAAGTTTCTTGCGGTCCATAGCTGCATTCATCAGTACGGACAGTGATTCAATCATCCGGGATACTTTTTCATTCTCACCAAGCCGTGCCTCCCAGTTAATGATTTCAAGCGTATTGTTCATGAAATGTGGATTGATATGAGACTGCAATGCCATAATCCTTGCATCCCGCAATGCCAGTTCTTCCTCATAAATATGATCAAACTGGTATTTCAAGGTTCGTGACATGTGGTTATAGGATTCACGGAGATATTCAAATTCCAGGCTCTTGGTATCTTTTTCCAGCTGATATCCCAGGTTTCCGCTTTCGATTTCTTTTGCCTGCCCTACCATCAGTTTTAACGGATCTGTCAGATATCTGGTTGACATCCACCAGAATAAACCGAGCATCGGCAAAAGAAACAGTGTCATGAGCAGCAACAGATACCGATAATCATACAGTGGATTAAACAATTCTTTTGTATCCGCCTCGATCACAGTGGACAGAGTAAAGTCACTTCCTTTTACCATATGGCAGATATACGCTTTCTTGTCTTTTACTGTATATACAGCAACACCTGTTTTTTCTGCTTCAGGTGCATCTTTCCAGATCTCTGTTTTTCCCTGTGTAACGATATTCTTTCCGTCCAGTACGATCTTTGCATTTGCATTGTCATAAAAATGCAGCAGCGACTCAAAACAGTAATTTAAATTCAGTCTGTGTACAAGTATACCCCATGGGCGATATGTAGCAGAATCTACAAGATTTCTCACCAGATAAAGCCTGCCGTCCGCCTGGTAAATGCCGATAGATGTATCCAGATCCTTTGCAAATTCCAGAACATTATCGCAGTCTTTTTCCCAGAATGTTTTTAACTGATTATAGCTGCCTCCTGCCGGTGTATTATAGTTTGTCATTTTGTATACTTTCGGTGCTCGTAACAACATAAATACACTACTGGAAATTTCTTTTCGTTTGCCGTACTGTTTCGCCATATAATACTGTCCTTTATTATATACTGTATCAAAATTTACGCTGCCTTTGCGGAATTCGTCATAGTATCCATACAACGTTTTGTCATATGTAGCCTGCCGCGAATCACTGATTGCGCTGTCAATCCGCTCAATACAGTTCTGGTTATCCATCTCAAGCTGTGCAGCCATACGTTCCAGTCCGGTCTTCTCCTGTCTGTCTGCCATAACATGTCCCACAAGCAACAGCAACAGAGCAAAAGGAAGCGCCCAGTACAGCAGTATCATACTTACCATCTTCCACTTAACTGAAGTGTTTTTTCCTCTCTTCATAATTCCCCCCATAATTTCATATAATGTTTTTAACTATTCCACGAGGTGTTATGGCATGAAAATACCAAAATCCCATCGCCCAAGCTGATAACTTTTTCTTATATAGACAGAAAGGACTGCCATGCTACTCTGGCAGTCCAATGTCATCTCTTTTCGGTTATATTCAATTATGTTTTTATTCGGCAAGTTTCATCAGAAGTTCTACACACTCTTCTTCTGATAAAACCGAAGTATTCAGGCAGATATCGTAGTTTTCCATCTTTCCCCATTCATGTCCTGTATAAAAGTCATAATAATCTCTTCTCTGACGGTCTTTATATGCAATCCGGTCAAGTGCCTCTCTCTGAGAAAGATTCTTATTTTTCTTAATCCGTTTAATTCGGTCTTCCATATCAGATGCATAAATATATACACGAAGCAACTGATTATCATCTTTCAGAATCTGGTCTGCACATCTTCCTACAAACACGCACGGACCCTCCTGTGCCAGACGTTTCACAGCTTCTTCCTGAGCATGAAACATTTTCTCCGGAATTGTCAGGCGTTTTTTGTCCTGTGCTTCTTCCGACATCATTACTCCGATTGCATAGAGAAGACTGGTTTTGCCTTTAAATTCATCGATAATCTCCTGACTGATCCCATGTCTCTCTGCTGCTTTCAGCAAAAGCTTACTGTCATAAAAGGGGACTCCCATTTTTTCTGAAAGCAAAGCTGCAATGTGTCTTCCACCGCTTCCATACTGTCTGCTAATCGTGATTGTTTTCATAGGCCACCACTCCTTTCAGCTCATCTGCCTGAAAATGAATTGTTATTTTTTTATCTATCCACATTATAGGAATTTTCGAATATTTTTGCAATATCCATTAAAATTTTCATAACATTTCACAATTCTAAGCTAAAGGATTTGGTAATATTGTTAGTAAAGGTTCTTGACCTTGAAGTCACGCTCTGCTTCTCTTCTCTGATCCTTCTTCGCAATATCCTGTCTCTTATCATAAAGTTTCTTGCCTCGGGCCATTCCGATCTCTACTTTTACCAGACTGTCCTTGAAGTAAACCTTCAAAGGTACCAGAGTTAAACCTTTTTCTTTGAGCTTTGCTTCAATTTTGTTGATCTCATATCTGTGAAGCAAAAGCTTACGGATTCTCAACGGATCCTTATTGAAAATATTGCCTTTCTCATAAGGGCTGATATGCATTCCGTAAATATAAACCTCTCCATTCTCCACACGGATAAAGGACTCCTTGATGCTGCATTTGCCCATACGCAGAGATTTTACCTCTGTTCCTGCAAGGGCAATGCCAGCTTCATAAGTATCTTCTATAAAATAGTCATGAAATGCCTTTTTATTATTGGCAATCAGCTTCATTCCTTTTTTCTTTGCCATAATATCCTCCAAGCTATCTTCCATTTTTATACAGTTATAACATATTTTTACTGCAAATTACAGACTGTCCGGTAAATCGTCATCCCAGACGTTTGAAACCAGTTCAAAGTCCACCGTCTTGAGCATCTTATCTGCATCCGCCACGCGGACACGGACTTTATCTCCCAGCTTGTAAACTTTTTTTGTCATCTCGCCGCGCAGTTCATAGGTTTCCTGGTCGAAGACATAATAGTCGTCACGCAGAGTGTTGACATGTACCAGACCTTCTACTGTATTTGGAAGTTCCACATAAAGTCCCCATCCTGTAACACCTGAGATAATTCCTTCGAATTCTTCTCCCAAATGATAGGACATGTATTCTGCTTTCTTCAGCTTGTCTGATTCACGCTCTGCCTCATCTGCACGACGTTCGCATACACTGGACTGTCTTGCAACTTCATCCAGAATTTCCGCATAATGCTCGGTTCTTCCCTCACGCATTAATCTGCCTCGCAAGTTATCCTTGATGATCCTGTGGATCTGCAGGTCAGGATAACGTCTGATCGGGGATGTGAAATGGCAGTAATATTTCGCAGCCAGTCCGAAATGGCCACTGCACTCTGTAGTATATTTTGCCTGTTTCATGGAACGCAGTACCAGACGGCTGATCATCGCTTCATTTGGAAGTCCTTCGATACTTTCGATGATCTGTTGGATTTCCTTCGGAGTGATCTCTTCTTTTGCTTTCTGGATCTTTATCCCCTGGTTATGAAGCAGTGTCAGAAGACTTTCCACTTTCTCAGGATCTGGATTATCGTGGGTTCTGTATACAAATGGAATTTCTTCTGTACAATATTCCTGCGCTACAGTTTCGTTTGCCATCAACATGAAGTCTTCGATGATCTTGGTTGCCACATTTGCTTCATACGGCTTTACATCGATTGCTTTTCCTGCTGCATTCAGAATAATCTTACTTTCCGGAAAGTCAAAATCAATAGATCCTCTGTGATGACGGCTGTTTCTTAAGATTTCAGACAATTCTTTCATCATAAAGAACATAGGAATCAGAGCTTTATAGCGTTTCTTTGCTTCTTCGTCTGTATCTTCAAGAATATTCTTTACATCAGTATAACACATACGTTCATTTACGTTAATCACAGTTTCTGCGATCTGGTGAGAAACTACTTTACCTTTTTCATTGATATCCATCAGACAGCTTAGCGCCAGTCTGTCCTCGCCCTGATTCAGAGAACAGATTCCATTAGAAAGACGCTCCGGCAGCATCGGCACAACACGGTCCGCCAGATATACGCTGGTTCCTCGTTTCAACGCTTCTTTGTCCAGCGCACTGTTGTACTGCACATAGTTGCTTACGTCTGCGATATGAACTCCGAGGTGATAAATATCTCCCTCTTTTGTCAGAGAAATCGCATCGTCCAGGTCTTTTGCATCTTCGCCGTCAATAGTGACTGTCTGCAGATGTCTCAGATCCAGTCTTCCGTCTCTGTCTGCATCCAGCACATGATCTGGAACACGCTGTGCCTGCTTCATTACCTTCTCCGGAAATTCGCTTGGGATTCCAAAGCTCTTGACAATTGCCAGGATGTCGGTACCAGGTGTACGGATATTTCCAAGATTTTCTTTGATTTTGCCTTCCGGATTCTTATTCTTGGAACCATAGTCTGTGACTACTGCAATTACTTTATCCCCGTTTTTAATTCCTGCAGCTTCTTTTCTCGGAATGAAAATATCTTTGGAAAATTTGGGATTATCACTGATCACGAAACCGAAATCACGATTTAACTGATAGGTCCCCACAATTTCCGGCATACCACGCTCCAGAACTTTGACAACTGTGCCTTCTTTGCGCTTGCCTTCTTTCTGACCATCACGGATAATAATTCGTACTTTGTCCTGATGCATGGCTGTTCCTGTATCAGATTCAGGGATAAAAATGTCTTCATCCTGTCCTTCGATTTCCACAAAACCAAAGCCTTTCGGATGTCCGATAAATGTTCCTTCCGCCTGAACACCCTCAAGATGATCTTCCTTATAATTGTCCTCATCCATGAAATCTCTGTCCCGGTTTCTTCCCCAGCTTTTCTCTCTGATCTTGTCTTTGTTTTTATCTTTAAATTTGTCTTTTTTCTTTTTGCCCTGATCTGCGCCGTATTCATCCCTTCGGTCATCATAATAACGGTCATCTTTTTTCTTCTTCCATTTTCCTTTGACCTTTTCATATCTGCCTTTATTATCCACAGATACTTTTCCTTCATAACAGAGTTCATCCAGAACATCATAGAGATCTCGTTTCTCTTCTTTGGAAAGTCGCAGAAGTGTGGCGATTTCACGTAATCTCATTGGTTTATAAATGGGATCTCCCAACAGTTCCAGAATAAACTTTTTTCTTCGTTCTATATCTTTTTTCTTCATATTGCTCCTCTAATTTTCAAAATTATAACTTCTTTATTCTCAAGTTTTATTGGAAAGTGCAGTGTGATCCTGCCAGTAGAACTCTTTATGTCATGCAAACATTACAGAATAATTTTCCAGGATATAAAAAACACTCTTGCACGTGACAAGAGTGTTTCCAGTTTCATTCTAAATTAACCCAGCATATTTAACGCTACAGAAATTACGAAAAATAAAACTCCCATAATAGCAGTAGCCTTAACAAGTCCGCCCTCCATAGAACGGCCTTTGTTCTTGCCCCAGTATGTTTCTGCTGCTCCGGCAATAGCACCAAGTCCCTGCTGCTTACCTTCCTGCATAAGAACTACGACTGTAAGAGCGATGCAATCTATTATGAAAATGATACTCAGAATAATCTTAACAATCTGCACTTCGTTACACCTCCTAATCAACTGTGTTTCATTGTAACATAGCCAGAAAGGGATTTCAACTACAATTCCTCTTTTTTTAAGGATTTTTGATATGCTATTTTACAGTTATCTTTATCTTCTTTCTGACTTTTCCTGAACTTACGGTAAGATAAGCTGTTCCTTTTTTCTTTCCGTAAATTACGCCGGATGTATTTACAGCTACAATTTTCTTATTTGAAATCGTATAGTTAACCTTCTCTCTGGAAGTAACAGGACTTATTACTGGCTTCAAGGTAACTTTGGTACCTTTTTTCAGTGTTATAGCAGATTTCAGCCCGCTTATCTTTACAGTACGAACCTTGCCAGTCTGAACGTTTACCTTTAATGTAGCTTTTTTACCGCTCTTTAAGATTACTGTAACTTTGGCTGTTCCAGTTTTATTTTGTGCTTTCAGGACACCTTTTTTATCTACAATCACGATTTTTTTGTTACCGGAAGTCCACGACTTCACAGAATCACCATATGCCATGGTTACCTTCACTTTATTCGTACTCTGTTTTTTCTGCAGTGTAACAGAAGTAAGATTCAGTTTAATAACTGCTTTCAGTTTACTTCCATAATTTCTTGTAGTTTTCTCGCCGCAGACAGAACAGGTTCCTTCCTGTTTCGCAGCCCTGAATACCGTTGCTTTCGCAATAGTCTTCCATACGTATTTATGTGTATGCTCTGCATAATATTTTCTGGTAAGCTTCTCTGCATCTGCTCCCAGCGGATCATCCGTACGATTGTACTTTGTCAGCCACCAGCAGCCGGTTACCTCATTCTTAGGGCAGTCCGAAGTATCTATTTCCGTATTGAAGTAGACTGCACCGCTGGCTGTCTCATGGGTGGTACAGCTTGTATCCACATATTTTACAAAACCAATGCCCTTCTCTGCACCACAGTCTGCTGCATAAGAATTATTTTCAATATCATCGATCCGGTTCAGACTGTCATAGAAACCGATAATTCCACCGATATATGCAGCCTCTTTCCCTGTACCTTTCACCTTGCCGGCAAAAACATTATTCTTCATGGTATATGCACAGTTATTCCATGCCTGTGCCACATAAATATCCGATCCCAGGATTCCACCAACCTTATCCTGACCGGTAACTGTTCCCTCTACCATGCAGTTATCAATGGTTGCTTTTCTACCATTTGGCGCAGAAGAGTCATCGTAGCCGCCGCCCATGATTCCACCTGCCTGCTGTCCGGATGCGATCACATCGCCATAGAATTTACAATCAGTTACTGTGCATTCACCCATGGCATTATCACGTGTACCGATGATACCGCCTACATAATCTTTTCCATAAACTATTGCATAACTTACACAGTTCGTTATCGTTCCCTGCATACGTCCCGCAAACGAACCGATTCTGTCTTCATCTTTATCATAACCGATAACAACACCCTTTTCTATGGTACAGTTCTTTATGGTTGCTCCAAAACCGGAAGAGCATCCTGCATAAGGACTTACTGTTTTATTTGCGCCAATGAAACCGGCCTTCAGGGTACTGGAACCACTTTTCAGAGTTACGTTGTCGATCACAACAGCACTACCGGACAGACCTACTCCCTCGAAATTGTTAACAAGACCGTATCCTGCGATTTTCTTTCCATAAATGTTCAGGTTGCGTACTTCTGTATTGCGGACATATCCAAACAGAGGAAGTCCTCCTTCCGGAACTGTAATGGTGTGATTGTTTCCATCCAGAACCCCGCTAAATACGTTCAGATTGTCACCATCTTTCAAATCTTTTGTGCCATCTTTGGTTACACCGACAGGTTTCCAGTCCTCCGGAAGAGTAATGTCTTCAGTGAGCTGGAAATAAGTTCCTTCAAAGTTATATCCTTCCGTATTTACCTTATCCCGCATCGCCTCCAGATCTGCTGTACTTCCGATACAATACGGTTTTTCGGCAGTGCCTTCTCCTTCCCACAAAGCAGAACCATCTGCAGCAGTAATGCACTTTGTATCAGAATATGCATACTCACTGTCTGTAATTTCATTCTGTTTTTCCACATCTTCCTGTGTTCCTTCCGGTTCTCCTGTACTAAATTCTTCTGTCTGAAATTCTTCTGCTGACGGAGTATCTCCTGCACTGAACTCTGCTCCCATAACAGAAACCGGAAGCTGACAAGTCAGAAGAACTGCAAGCAGCAGAGCTGCTATACTTTTCCAACTCTTTTTTAATTTCATTTTTTTCTCCTCTTTTAAGGGGTTTTCCCTATCATCTCAAACCTTTATTATTATTTTTACAGTACCATTTTTCCACTTTGCAGAAGCAGCGGTTCCTGCTTTTCCAGACCTTAGATATAGTCCGGTGTTCTCCCCCTTTCTTTTATTGGAATATTCTGTTTCCCGAAAAAAAAGCCGCGTCTTCCCAGACACGACTTCACTCACAAAATACCGTGCCGCCCTGAAACCGAGGGTTTCCGCACTCAGCCGCAAAGATAGATCTGACTTAGAGTTTTTACTCATCACAGTAGCGTTCCTGTGCAGGATTCTCACCTGACTTCCTATGCAGATTTTTCCGATTCCTTCTGCATAAAATCCCTGTGGCATCGCCTTAATATCACCATACCCTCTACCCCAAATTTTGTCAATATATTTCCAGTCAGGCCCGTATTTTCTATAATTTTCTGAATACTTGTTTTTCCTTTCTTATATCTTTACAGAAAAATGGAAGCCATTTTTCTTAATGGCCTCCATTCCAACTGATACACAATACTTTTTATAATAACTCAACAATGATGTTCAGCTTTTGCAAAAGGATTCTCATACACTTCCAGTTCTCCTAATGCCTCATGAATACGCAAAAGCTGGTTATATTTGGCATTTCTGTCTGATCGGCATGGAGCACCTGTTTTAATCTGACCGGCTCCTGTGGCAACTGCCAGATCTGCGATAAAGGAGTCCTCGGACTCACCTGATCTGTGAGAAATTACGGCTCTGTATCCAGATTTCTGGGCCATTTCTACTGCATCCAGTGCTTCTGAAAGGGTTCCGATCTGATTTACTTTTACCAGGATTGCATTGGCAGCTTCCAGTCTGATTCCGCAGGCAAGGCGTTTTATATTGGTTACAAACAAATCGTCGCCTACCAGCTGGATTCTTTTTCCCAGACGCTCTGTCATTTGCTTCCAGCCTTCCCAATCATCTTCTTCCAGACCATCTTCTATAGAAACGATGGGAAATTTCTCAATCAGTTTCTCGTAATAATCAATCATCTCACCTGCATCTCGCAGAACCTCTTCGCCTTTCATCTTTCCTTCACCAGGAAAAACGTATACACCTCGTTCTTCGTCATACAATTCACTGGCAGCTGCATCAATCGCGATACAAATATCTTTTCCCGGTTCATATCCGGCTTTTTTTACTGCCTCTATGATCAGTTCCAGAACACTTTCCGAATCAGGAAGATCCGGTGCAAAACCGCCCTCATCACCTACTGCGGTTGACAGATTTCTGTGCTTCAGGATGATTTTCAGAAACTGGTATACTTCTGCACACATGCGGATGGCATGTTCCATGTTTTTTGCACCTACCGGCATGATCATAAATTCCTGCAAATCTACTGTGTTGTCTGCATGACGGCCGCCATTGAGAATGTTCATCATAGGTACCGGCATCTGCCTGGTATGGCATCCGCCCAGATACTGGTATAAGGGGATTCGGAGTGCCGCTGCTGCCGCTCTTGCCACTGCCATGGACACTCCCAGCGATGCATTTGCCCCTACATTGCTCTTATTGTCTGTGCCGTCGGTATCTATAATTTTTTTATCAATAAAAGTCTGGTTCAGAGCATTTTCCCCAAGGATTGCTTCTGCCAGTTTCGTGTTTACATTCTCTACTGCTTTCTGAACACTAAGGCCTACATAACAGTCTTTTTCTCCGTCTCGTAACTCTACTGCCTCAAATTTACCGGTTGAAGCTCCTGAAGGAACAATTGCCCTTCCTGTATATCCATTGATCCCTATCACACCTTCGCCTACTGTAACTTCAACTTCTACAGTAGGGTTTCCTCTGGAATCCAGTACTTGTCTTGCGTGAACCCTTCTTACAGGCAGATAACGTAACATTTTTTTAACCTCCTGCTTATTTTATGAAATCCGTGAATAATTGCCTCCACTTCGCTGGTGCAGACTTCAACAAGCTCTCCCGCTGCCAGTAATCAATGTCTGTACTTCAGCATTTTATTTGTTTCATATGCATAGCATTTCCAGATACTCTGATGAATATGCGCTATATACAAGCGGTTCTTAAATGATATTTTGGTGTATTGCTCCTTGTATGTCACTTTTTCGTGCATTATACTTCTGCCTCAAAGCCAAATCCTCTCTGGTAATTTTGTAAATTTCATATAATTTTCAGAATATTTCATTATGTCAAATCGTTTTAATTGTTTCTTTTAAATATTTTTATAAATTTTTAGTTTTTACGCTTGACATTCCAATTGTTATCTGTTATAGTAAGCTCATAAAACAAAAGGGATTACGGAAAACAAAAAAGCAAAGGAGTGAGACCACCGAAAACATAATTTCTTCTTTATAATTTAAGAAAGCGAGGTACAGACCACCAGAATAGTTAAAATTTCAAATTCATGATTTATAATTTATGAAAGGCAGGTACGGACCACCAAGAACTTAAAGTTTTAAATCCAACTAAGTTTTATAAGTCCCTACTAATACAAAGGAAGGTACAGTCCAATGAAAACCTAACGATTTACCCTATTTAAAAGCAACAGCTCAATAACATAAGGACGGTATAATCCAATGGACATTTAATAATTTATCTTATTAAAAATAACCGACAATCCATACAAGGAAGGTACAATCCAATGGAAACTTAATGATTTACCTTATTTAAAAAGCAACATCCATCAATACAAGGAAGGTACAGTCCGATGAGAACTTAACGATTTACCCTATTTAAACTAAATAAGGAAGGTACAGACCAATGGGACACTAAGTTTTTACAATAACTTTTAAATATAAGTTTATAGAAAGTGAGGTATCATCCCTTGGATACAGAATCTTAACAAGAGCCACGATGAAAAATAGATCAGTGGCTCTTTTATTTTGTATTTTTTCAGGCAATTTCCTCCTCACCTGGACAATTGAGTTTTCATACAAGTGTATAGCATAAGTTATCTTTAAAACAATATACAAAGTCTATTGTTCTCTTTTCTTTCATATATTTAAGCAACATCCTTTCTTTTGAGGTTATCATTCTATGCGTCTCAAATACATATCCCCTGTCAAATTCTTTTCTGCAAGAACCGGACGGATTTTGCTGCTTTTTTGTGCATCTGCACTTGTGGGTTCTGCTGCCGGAAAAATTGTTTCGCATTTCACGCAGAAACAGATTGCTGTTCCCTCTTCTTCCCAGAGTTCCAGCTGGGGGCTTAGTTTTCAGGAAGAAGGAAAACGTCCTGTGGGAAATGCCACGATCGAGGAATTGTCTCAGTATGATGCTTTTTTTGCAGAAAATACGGACGAAAAGAAAATCTATCTTACCTTTGATGCCGGATACGAAAATGGAAATACACCCGCGATCCTGGATGCACTGAAAAAGCATCAGGCTCCGGCTACCTTTTTTGTTGTGGGGAATTTCATTTCAGAAAACAAGGATCTGATCAAACGGATGGAAGCCGAGGGGCATACTGTTGGAAATCATACGATGACGCATCCGGATATGTCAAAAATTTATACACAAGAATCTTTTCAGAAAGAATTAGCAGGCGTGGAAGATATTTATAAAGAAATTACCGGAAGAGAAATGACGAAATTTTACCGGCCGCCGCAGGGAATTTACAGTACTCTGAATCTGTCTATGGCGAAAGAAATGGGATATCATACATTTTTCTGGAGTCTCGCTTATGTGGACTGGTACCAGGATAAGCAGCCAGATCCGCAGGAGGCTATTGCAAAACTGACGAAGCGGATTCATCCTGGAGCTATTGTACTGCTACATAGCACCTCTTCTACTAATGCGCAGATTCTTGATGAACTGCTAAGTAAATGGGAAGAGATGGGGTATTCGTTTCATTCTTTAAATGAATTAGTTTCTTCATCTTAGACAAATCAAGTTCCACATGCATTTTCACTCACAAAAAATAATACACAAGTCAAAAACTGTTCTGTATCACAGATAGTCTGTCCTAATAATCTACAAAACAAGCACTTAGATATCGAGGTACGGGCAGGCAACAATATAACTTTTTTATAAGCCTGATTTCAAAATGAGATGCACTCCACAAGGAACAAATCCCGTAGAGTGCATCTCATTTTGTTTATAAATCAATACTTATGAGAATATCAATTTATGGTCCGTTTTATTTCATTTTATAATTATTCGTATTATTCAGCATCTGCTGCTTCTGTTTCTTCCGGTTCTTCTGTTGTTTCTGCGTCTTTTGTATCATCGGATGCTTCCTCAGCATCTTCTGTTGCAGCATCTTCGCTATCTACAACTCCACCTTCAACAACCAGGTCTTCAGGATTGATGTCATCGCCATAAACTGGTTTCAAAGTTTCTTCGAAGTCTTTGTGGAAGAACTGCTCGTCTGCCAGAGATTTGATTTCATCGTTGATCGCATTCAGAAGGTCTGTGTTGCCTTTCTGTACTGCAGGTGCAATTGTGTCGATATCACCAAGAGATTCAATTCCTACGGAGAATCCTTCATTCTGCTGTGCCCAAGCAAGTACCTCTGTGTTATCTGTTGAGAATGCATCTCCTCTTCCGTCAAGAAGTGCATCGTATGCTTCCTGGTATTCATCAAATTTTACAAGTTCGATGTCCGGATAGTTGTCTGTGAAGTATGTTTCTGCTGTTGTTCCTTTTACAACGATCAGTTTCTTGCCTTCCAGATCTTTTACATCTGTAATCAGTGCATCGTCAGGAGAAACAACACCAAGAGCTACTTTCATGTATGGAAGTGCGAAGTCTACTTTCTCTGCTCTGTCATCTGTTACTGTGAAGTTTGCAAGGATTACGTCTACTTTTGCAGACTGCAGATATTCTACACGGCTTGCTGCCTCTACATATGTAAATTCTACATCATCTTCACTTCCAAGGAGGTCTTTTGCAAGTCTCTTACCGAAGTATACGTCGTATCCCTGAACATCACCGTTTTCATCTACATATCCGAATGGGTTCTTGTCGCTGAATACACCGATTTTAATCTTTCCGTCTTCTTTGATCTCATCCAGAGTACGGGCCTGTGCAGTATTTCCGCCATCATCTGCTGCACTTACAAGAATACTTCCGCCAAGAAGTGTTGTTGCTGCTACACCTGTTGCTA
>OKVF01001244.1_pt1 | contig 20834 bp, 24 predicted proteins | sample 1604831 | NCBI WGS metagenome assembly OKVF01 (sample SAMN01760980, study PRJEB22395) | human gut metagenome
GAAGCCACCGGGTTATTCCGGTGGAGGATTGTCTGCTGCAGCCGGAACTGTTTGGAAAAATTGCAGCAATAGTGCTGGAGTTTGTGCAAAAAAACAGAATTCCGGTATACGATGAAGCCAGCGGAACCGGGGAACTGCGCCATTTGTATCTGCGGTGCGGGCAGCATTCGGGAGAGATAATGGTATGCTTTGTCGTGCGGAAGCCGATTCGGAAAAAATTGATGCCGTTGATACAGAAGCTGACGGAGCAGTTTTCGCAGATACAGAGCATTGTCATGAATTGTAACCCGAAGAAAACCAACGTGATTCTGGGAGATTCTACAGAAACACTGTGGGGGAAAGATACAATTACAGACACCATGTGCGGAAATGCTGTAGACCTTTCGCCGGAATCGTTTTATCAGGTGAACACGATACAGGCGGAACGGCTTTATGGTGCGGCAAAGGCTTTTGCACAGCTGACGGGAAAGGAACGGCTGCTGGATTTGTACTGTGGTACCGGAACCATTGGGCTGTCTATGGCAGATGTGGTGTCGGAATTGGTTGGCGTGGAAATTGTACCGGAAGCGGTAGAGAATGCCAAGAAAAATGCTGCGAGAGCCGGCGTGGGAAATGCGAAATTTCTTTGCGGCGATGCAGGTAGCATTGCAGCACAATTGGCAGAGCAGGGGATTGCGCCAGACGTTATTGTTGTCGACCCGCCCAGAAAGGGCTGCGATGACATCGCAATTCAGGCAATGACGAAAATGCAGCCAAAGCGAATCGTCATGATCTCCTGTAACGCCACCACCGCTGCAAGAGATTGCGCCGAATTAGGAAAATTGGGATATGTGACAGAACAAGTACAGCCGGTGGATTTGTTCCCGGGGACGGGGCACGTTGAGTGCGTAGTAAAAATGACAAGGCAATAAGGCTCTAAAATGGCTATTTTGCGTGGTTTTTGGCACAATGCAAAATGTACAAATGAAAAATTCGCAGAGTATTGCACAGTATTTTGTGTGTCTGCGTGTTTTCCATATACAGATAAAAAGTATTTTGTAAAATTTCGGTTCTTACTCACTCGACCTCAATTAACGCTTTCAATCGGTAAAATGTGCGTTTTTGTGCGTTGGTGGAAAGATAGCTGATATGCTGCTTAAAATTGAAAGTTGTAAAGAAAGCATAATGCAACAAAACCCCTCTGCTGGTTTTCATTCCAACAGAGGGGTTCGTCCGCTATGCTCACATTTCTACACTCACAATCACGCCTGATTTGAACGCAAAAACAATATGGTCATCGAAAATCGTGATCTTTGAAAGCATATGTCTTGCAAGCGTTTCATCATATTCGGTGATGCTGTGGTCTGAGGTAGCGATAAATTTCTTTAAATCGTTGATGCGTTCCTTATAATCAGAACGGGTGGTTTCGTCCATCATAAGTTGTTCACGCTGTTCCTTCAGCTTGAAAATTTCCTCAGCAATATCATCATAACCCTGATGATTTTCTGTTCTGATGGTCAGTTCCTGTTGAAGTTTACGCAGTTGCTCATCGATTTTCAGAATATTTGCAGATTTTCCAACGGTTAATGCTTCCTCCAGATTGTCCTGCAATATCTGCAAGTATTCACCGCTGTCGCCGATCATCTGATTTAATGCAGCAACAAAGGCTTTCTGAAGTTTATCTTCATGGATACTTCTTGCAGAACAACTGTTATGGTCATGCAGTCTTGAACTGCATCGCCATACAGGTGTTTTCCTGCCATGAATATTCCATATGATTCGCTTATATCGTTCATTGCAGTTGGCACAGTAGGTAATTCCCGTCATGCAATATTTTGAACTGTATCCACGTCTTCTTCCCTGGCAGTCACGGAGCATTCCACGTCTTGCAATTTCTTCCTGAACCAGCATAAAGGTTTCTCTTGACACTATGGGTTCATGATTTGACTCGACATAGTACTGTGGCATATCGCCGTTATTCTTGACACGCTTTTTACTGAGAAAATCAATTGTGTAGGTTTTCTGCAAAAGCAAATCTCCCATATATTTTTCATTTTCCAGTATTTTACGGACAGTGGTATCATGCCAGCGTTTATTGCCTCTGGATGTTTTAATGCCATTACGTTCAAGACCTTTGCAGATTGCCTGACAGCTTGAACCGTTGAGATACTCTCTGAAAATACGCCTTACAATTTCGGCTTCCTTTGGATTTATGACAAGATTTCCGTTTTTATCTTTATCATAGCCCAGAAAACAGGTTGTATTTATCATTGGTATTCCCTGCTGAAAACGATACTGCATTCCAAGTTTTACGTTTTGGCTTAGTGATTCTGATTCCTGTTGTGCCAGTGATGCCATAATAGTAATCATGACTTCACCTTTAGCATCCATTGTGTTGATGGATTCTTTCTCAAAGTAGACAGGAATATTCATGTCCTTCAGCATTCGGATGTAGTTCAGGCAGTCAACCGTATTTCTGGCAAAACGGCTGATCGACTTGGTAATAATCATATCGATCAGACCCTTTTTGCAGTCTTCAATCATTCTGTTGAATTCTTCTCTCTTTTTGGTGGAGGTTGCACTGATACCATCATCTGCATAAACATTTACAAGTTCCCATTCCGGCTTACTGCGGATAGATTCCTCATAATGAGAAATCTGTGTTTCATAACTGGAAGCCTGTTCTTCCGTATCTGTGGATACCCGACAATAGGCAGCTACACGAAGTTTTTTCACTTCAATTTTGGTGGCGGTATTTCCAACTCTCGGTTTTCTTGGTATTACGGTTACCTCACGCATTTTCTTTCACTCCAATCAAACTATATAGGTATTCTGCCTGTTCTGCTGGATTTTCAAATTGTTTTGAAGGAATATCCATGCAGAAATCATGAAGGATACTCGGTTCGATACATCTTTTTTTGCCTCGCTGACAATGTGCAGCAGAGCGTTTTTCGATCTCTGTCTGCACCAACGCAAATAACGCTTTATCGATAATTGGTGGATAATATTGATCGCCCAGATAAATTTCTCTTTGCAGCATTTTCTTGATCTGGCTGTGACAATTATGCAAGCCTGCTGTTTCTGCCGCTTCTGTCAGACTCATGCCATTAAGATAGTTGTGAAACATGGTATTCAGAATGCAGGCTTCATTTTCATCAATGACCGCTTTTCCGGATTCTATTCTGTAGCCATACATTGCAGTTCCTCCTTTAGTTTTAATCCGCATTTCAAATAAAAAACAGCTGTTTTTCTGTCGGTAATGACGATTTTATCAACATACTCTGTAAACTGTTCCTCGTCAAAGGCAGTGAGCATTTCACTGTGATCAATCAATTTCATCAGCTTTTCTGTTTCACGCAATAGAATTGCACCCTGAGATTCTGCATTTGAACATTGCATCATTTCCATACGATACAGATCTTCCTGCTTTTTCATATCATTCAGTTCACGATTGAAAACCACATTGTCTATCATATTCTGAGCCCTCAGCTTACGGAGATTATCCGTTCTGACTGACAGTAATTTGATTTTTTCCTGCAATTCTCTGATATGGATGACATTTTCATCACCTGCGGATGCTGCAACAGAATCATAATAGGGTTTCAGCAGAATTCCTTTTGCGTATATGAGTTTATTGATCATTGTAACAAAAGCTGTCTTTAAACTGTCGTCACGGATGCTTTTCATATCGCAACGTGAAATATCGTTGATATGTGTGATACAACACCAGGAAATCCGATTATTTGACTGCCTTTTCATGACACTGCCGCAGTTACAGAATATTTTACCGGAAAAGCAATATCTGTTTTCGTATATGCCACTGCCTTTCTGGTGGTTTCTTGCTCTCCACCGGATCGTTTCCTGTGCCTGGTCGAACAATTCTCTGCTGATAATGGGTTCGTGATGATCGTGAATCAGAAATGACTCCATTTCGCCGTGATTCTTCTTTCGTTTGAAACTGTCTGTTGTAAATGTTTTTTGGAACAGAGCATCGCCCATATACTTTTCATTACCAATAATATTCAGTATGCTTGTGCTTGTCCAGTTTGCTCCTTTTCTTGGAATAATACCATCAGCGTTCAGCTTTTTGGCGATTCTGTGTGAACCGAGTCCGGAAACAACCATTTTGAAAATGCGTTTTACAATTTTTGCTTCTTGTGGTTCAATGATCATTTCTCCATCTGCATTGCGTGTGTAACCATATGGTACACAGCTGAACTTGAATGTGCCGTTTCTGAATTTTCTCTGGATCGACCATTTCAGGTTCTTTGAAATCGACATTGATTCCTCTTCAGCCATGCTGCTTAAGATAGAAAGAATCAATTCACTGTCCATTGTACTGGTATTGAGATTTTCCTTTTCAAAGTATATCGGTATTTGTAGCCGGATCAGTTCTCTGACAATTGACAGACAATCTGCTGTGTTTCTGGAAAATCTGCTGATTGATTTGGTAAGGATATAGTTGACTTTACCATTTCTGCAATCCTGAAGCAGAGCCTGTAAGCCATCACGTGTGTCAGAACTTGTACCTGAAATGCCTGAATCATAGTATATTCCAGCACATTCCCAATCGGCATGAGCCCTGATGCAGGATTCATAGTGTTCCTTTTGTGTTTCAAGGCTTTCAAGCTGATCATGATTATCTGTTGAAACACGACAGTAAGCAGCTACACGACATAATGTTTTCTTTTGCTTTTTCGCTTCGATTTTTCTTACAATCATAAGCTTCCTCCTTTCCGTGTAGTATGTTAGCTCTTTTTCGATGATATATCAAGCGATTTTGGAAATAAGTCTGCAAGTATCGGGGAGAATTTTTGCCTGTTTAATTCCTGTAATTTGTCATACTCGACAGTTGTGATCAAACCAAGATTTAAGAGCATTTTTGCTGTTTTGTCTGCCCGATGATAATTCAGCTCATCCAATAGTTTCTGTTGTTCCATCAAAACACCTCCTACAGTGTCTATGGAAATGAAAATCTGTTTTGTTGTAGTCATAACCTGCATCGGTAAGACGTTTCTTACGTTCCGCACCATTTGACCACTTTCCCTGAATGACTTCACGGGCAACTTCGTCAACGGACTTCTTTGCAGGATATACCTGCTTGCCATTACTGTCAAATACAGCATATCCATTCTTGCAGGCTTTCTTGGCATTTTCGAGAGAAGAAAAAGCCCCGATTTGAGATTTGGCATCAGACCAAGACTTTCTTATCCTGTAGAGCTGTTTTGCCACAGGTGCAGGAGTAACGGCGGAACTCATATATCCCTGTACCTTTTTCTTGAATTTTGACCAGTGAGGCAAAATGTAGAGCGGACACATCTTGTAAGAGTTTCTTGCTGTATTGAGATAATCCACACTGCCCGACTTGCCATCTCTGACATTAAGCCAGTGAGTATGCGTGTAAAGATGATCGATGCCGAGATTGTATTTCTTCAGCAAGGCTGCCGCCAATCTTGCACAATTGTCCTCAGACTTCTTATCTGTCACATTATACGCAGATGACATAATGCGTTCGATTGCAATGGTTCTTCTGTTGCCGTTACCACTTCCGTCAGCAGCGTGCCAGCCACTTAAGGATAAAGGCAGATTCTGTCATGCACATACGTTGTCAACATAATAATGAACTCTGACATCTTTCATATTGCCATTAACGGTTGCTCTTGTGTACTGCTCCGAAGGCGTTGTTCCGCTTGCTACCGAAATCCATTCTGTGTTGTGAACAGTAATACCGATAACTTTGCCCTCCATAGAAACGGAGGGCATATCGATTCTGTTGGGGTTATGCTTGGTGAGTAAATACTCGTTGATTTTCACTCCATTCAGAGTAGTTGTTGTATCAGGTCTTAAAATAGCCATTTATTTGTCCTCCTTTTCATCCTCAGCTCTGCCTACTTTCGTTTGCAGGACATCAATTGCTTTTTTGAATGCCGGCGGGAAAGGGATTCCCATAAGAGATGTATTTTCTACGATGGAAAGCAGTTCATTCAGGCAAAAACTGATACAAACTGCATCTCTGATATAGTTTGTGCCAATGAGAATATCCATTCTCACGCCGACCACAACCATAAGCAGAATACAGAATTTCTTTGCAAGTCCAACCCAGCCCGCCGTGCTGTTGAGTGTACCGCTTTCGCTGTGTTTGGATTTGCCCATCGCAGCAGTCATGATTCCCGTCACAAAGTCAATGCCCATAAACACGACAAGCGTTGCAAGAGCAGAATCCCAGCCGCCAAGTAGCGTTGCGATAAATCCGCCAATCACGCCTGCGATCAGGCAAATGGTATCTTTCATAAAATCACCCCTTCATAAATTTGATAGACTTGACCATCGGATGTGAATTATCCGATGTGCCTTTGAAAGCAAGGTAGTATTCTCCATCCGATACGTTTTCCAACGACTGCATCACAGAAATGAAAGTATCGGAATAAAGCCATTTAAATGATAATTTCAAAGCATTTTCAGCTTTGATTTCCTCATAAATATACTGAGCCAATTCCGCCCCTGTTTTATCTGTCTTCGGAATAAGATAAAATTCAGCGTCCTGTGATACACCGACCGAATAGCTTAAGAGCAGCTTCATTTTTGAAGTAATTGCGACAGGTGTCAGAAACATCACAAAAGCACTTCCTGCCCAACTGAAATCGTTCTGATTGAAATACAGGGCATAATCATTTTCAGCAGAGCAGAAATGCGGATAACTCTCCGCAAAACCTGCAAGAGAACGATAACCATCGTTGTAATAAGTGTAAACGCTGTTGCCGTATTTCTGCAAAGCATCAGAACCGCTTTCAAATACAGAAATATAACTGATGCCGGAGATGCTTTCAATTTGTTTTTGCAGGTCTGCAATATCTGTTTTTGTTGCATAGCTTGACATATCAGGTGTTATTCCGTCTTTGCCATCTACACCATTTTTACCGTCTTTTCCAGGCAAGCCATCTTTACCGTCAGCCCCTCTGAGGCTTTCCAGCCATTCAACCTCTGTGCCTACAAAGCCGTGTTCTACAGCAATTTCATAGGCGGATTTGCCGTTCTTACCTTTTTCAGAAATCTTCTGCAAAAGCTGCTGGTATAAATCAGGAGTAGGCGGAACGTTGCTGTTTTCGCCCTCAAATCCTGACGGTCTGATGTGCAAGGTTTTTACAATCGTTGTTGCCCTAACTGTTTCAGTTGCTTCTGCATCATAGCCAAACAGTGACATTTTCATACTCCCTGCGGTTAGTTCGGCAGGCAAAAAACAACTTGTATTTTCTGTTCCGAGAACCCTGTTATAGGTTATTTCGTCCTGTGTGAACTGCACAACCTTATGCAATGGTTTCCAGCTTTTATCGAACACAAAATGTATCTTCACGAAAGAGACCTGGTCAGCAGCAATGACTTCATGCTCCAAAGTTTCAATGTTCTGTCCTTTTACAAGAAATTTTATCACTCTTTCACCTCTTTCCAAGTTTTTGTACCTGCAACATATTCCATATATCCATCAAGGCACTGGATCTTTACAAGCGGTGATTCGATATTAACTGCATGGCTGTCCCAGTTTGTATTTTTCTTCACAGCATTCCAGTCTGCAAGAGAACCCTCATAGGTAATTTGATTCAGGGATTCACAGTAATTGAAACAGCCGCCCACAATTTCTTTGACGTTTCGGGTAAGTGTGAGGTTTTTCAGTTTTGTGCATCGTACAAACATTCTGTCACTAATGACTTTGCCGCCGTATCTCACAGTTTCAAGATACTGGCACTCGCTGAATACCATTACACCGACCGTTGTAACAGAGGACGGAACGGTTACGGACTTGATTGCCGTTCCTGCAAATGCATTCACACCCAGTTCCGCAACACGTTCCGGAATCCGGAGTTCTGTCAAGCCGTTTAGGCTCTGATGACAAATGTAACCGTCAATATGCGGCAGAAATGCAGCCTTTTTGATTGCTGTAAGCGTTGTCGGAAGTGATACTGTTTTCAGATTGTCGCAATACTGAAAAAGTCGTTCTCCAATGCCTGTCACACCCTCTGAAACAATGACTGTCTTGATATTGTTATTATCCAAAAATGGGGAAGGATTACTGTCAGAATTGTAGTCATAGGTTGCCCCTGTGCCTTTGAGGAGCAGTCTGCCGTCCGAATAAAGCACAAAATTTACATTCTGACCGCACTTGCCAATAGAAACCACATCGCCCGTCATCTCATCAATTTTCAGCGTTAACTCGTTTATTTTTGTTGTCAGCTGACCGACTGTGATGTTGTAATCTTTTATCCGCGTCTGAATTTCAGAAAGCTGTGAAAGCATATCTGTGACCTTGCATTTGCCAAGAATACAGCGGACATATCCACAGAAATTATTGTTTTCTCTGTAGTCTGTAATGCTGAGTTCTGATGTGCCTGCATCAAGTTTGATGATACACAGTGTCAGATATTTCTTGTAATCTGTGTTCTGAAATCTTGGTATTGCAGGATTGGTGGCAGGAGTTCCTGCGAGAATTTCAAAGCTGACATTGCGGACGTTTTCAGAAGTATTGCAACAAATTCCAACCGCCATATATCTTGTCAGAGATTCGTCCACATAGCGTGATAAGTCATAGGTGTATGCAGTATCCGAAATGAAGTAATGCCCCTGAATCCAAGCCTTTCCGCTGCCTATTGTCAGTTTCAATTTGCTTGCAGACAGCTTGAAACACTGCCCGAAATTGTCCTGAATCCCATCACAGATGATACTGCCGAGATAGTCGTTGAAGTTTTCAGCGGTGTAAGTTCTGTCCAAATTTTTCGCATTAAAAAATCCATATGAAAATGCCATAAATCATTCCTCCCTAAATGTTGGTGTGAGATTTCTGCCGTTGCGGTCGAAACTCTCAATCATTCCGACAAGCTGTATTTTGTTTTGCCTGATACCAAACCTGTGGTGTTCAACTGTAACAAAATCCCCAACAAAATAGTCCACACCGTATTGAAACTGTGTGGACTGCACTGCGATCTGTGATTCTGATTTTGTTTTTGTGGGTACAAGATTCTGCTTGCCTTTCTCTTTTAGAAGTTCCGAATATTCTTCCTCAGATAATGGTTTTGTTTCGCCATTTTCCTGTTCTTCGTCCGAGATGTCTTTTGCATCAACATACACTTCATATCTGTCAAGCAGGGCAGGTTCAGAATTTGTAAAACAAGTGGTTCTTTTACGCTGTTCACCCTCGCCCTTTCCAAGAACATAGGCAAAATTTCTCTTGACGGAAGTGTCTGTAAAGTAGGTGAAAGACAGCAGATTGTTGTAGCTGTCGGAGAACACAATATGCGGATTTTCCTTCTGCAATATGCTTCTGTCTTCGCCTTGCAACAGGTCAAAAATCATCTCATACTGTTCCTCTGCAATCTTACTCAGACGAATGTTTGCCGTTCCGCCGATTTTTTTGCAAATGGTGTACACCCATTCCATCAAATTATCATAACTGACCTGCAATTTGGTTTCAGTATCCCAGCAAGTGCCTGATGTATTTCCAAGAGACAGTCCCAGAATCTTTCTGATACCCGATGTACAAGCGTTATACTGTACCACATTCATTACAATCTGAGAATATGAAACGAGTTTTGTAAAGTTGAATGTGGGATAGATGATTCTGCGTTCAAGTAAACACATCAAAAATCTTCCCTTGATAATGAGATAGTCGCCATCTTCGGCATCGGTTTCCAGTTCCACAGATTCAATCAGTCCGAAATGTTCCTTGTCGTCATCACGTCCCACGATTCTCCCTGTCTGAAAAATCTCAATATTTCGTGGAGATGCAGCAATATACACTTCAAAAGCACCGCACTTGTAATATTCAATATCCCACAAAAGCGAAGAAAAGCTGTCGCAGACAGCCTCAAGAGAAATATTCAGTTTATCATTCAAGACAGTCATATTGTAAATTTCTATCTGCATAAATCAAACTCCTAAGTACGCATTGCGATGTATCAGGCGGACTTTGATGCGGTTCAGTCCCTCCGATGCCGTTACATAAAATTTGTTTTCACCCGTTTTCAGATTCAGCCAGGTTGAACCGGAAACAAGGCGGTTGATGATGTTGGTCACAATGCCCTCACGTTCCAGGGTAACGGTTTTGTTGCCTGTTTTCGTGGTGATCGTGATGATGTCGCCCTTTTGAATATCGCCTGAAATCTGTATATATTCATCGGTCAGAGCGTTGTAGATGGTCGGATTTTTCGCAGGTCCTCCGCTGATTTCAAGGGTAAAACCAACCTCATCACCGCTGTTGTTGATGGTCATCATATCCTGCGTGTTGTACATACCAATCGGGAATGGATCATCATTATCAGGACAGACAAAATGAAATGTACCTCTGACACGGGAATATTCTGCAATCTGTGTTTCAGTGGAGTACCAATAAATATCGGGACAGAGAATGGAGATCTGCCCATTGGTCAGTTTTTCAAAGTTCTCCACCTCGCAGGTTTCCACAATGCCCTCTGCATACACTGAAATATTTTTTGTGGAGTAATAAATCTTGATATATCTGGATGGTTTGACTACTCTGTAGAGTTCGTGCCTGCGAAGTTCCACATCAAAGCCACGCATTTCAAAGGGAATAACTACATTTCGCTTTTCAATGAAGGCATTGTTCAGATATGAGCCATTCATTCCTGCATAATTCGAGGTACTGATGATTCCTGTCGGAGGATCAAGCCCTTTGATTTTGGAGAACATATATCGGCTTGCTGTTTTGGAAAGGTCAATTTTTTGACCTGTCTCGTTTTCGAGGATTAAAGTGTAGAACAATAAAATCACTCCTGTTTTATCTTGACTTTTTATTTTGTAATGTGATATAATTAATGTAAGTGAGGTGTTAGTATGATTTTTAGAGTTGAAGATATAAGTAACCCCAATGGAAATCATAGAAAATACAACATACCATTAAGTCAGTGCCCAAAAATGGCACTATCTAATTTGAGCAGATATATTCCAAATGAAATTCGAAAAGAAGTTAACAATTCTAGCGACCGAAGATTATTAAGTTATTCTAAAAGCTTAATAATTTGTTTAATGAAGTATAATCAGTATTCAGATAACGAACTTCATATAAACATAGAAATAAGTCCAGATAATTGTGATTTTATAATCTTTCAATATGATAAAAAAATTTACAACATTCCCTTTAATTTAAATTATGATTTATCTAGTATCACAGATTGTCTTGAAGATGAAATTGTTATATTGTTTAATTTTACAATTGATATTTCAAATAATCAGCTTTTAGATATTTTTCTTAATGATAGTACTGGGACTCATAAAAAGAAAATTGCATCTCCTGAAAAAGATCATGAAATTCTATTATTTCAATCGCCAAATGACCTTATACTTACTCAGTATTTACAACAAGCATATGTTTTGCTTGCACTTTCCATAAGGTATGGACTCCCTTCAGTTGTTGCTAAATATATTATAAGAGAAATCAAAATCTTGCCTGAATATCGTTTTGCATCTTGTTCTCAAGAGAGAGAGGCTTTGATATATATAGTTTACCATATATATCAAAATCTATATTTTGAAAAACAAGTTCTAAAAACAATAAAAGAAGATGAACTTTTGAGAATTTGTTATGATTCAATATTTCAATTCAAATCAATAATTGATAGAGAGATTGAATTTGATGAATTATATAGTGATGACTCTTTCTATAATTGTAATGTTGTATCTGATATTATCTTTAATGCATATAGCAGATATTTGGGTTACCATTTTCATTAATATAAAATTACATATTTAGAACATTCTTTGTCATACGATAAATCTCCAGCCGTGACAGTGATTTCGGACTATTGTTGGTCTGATTTACTGTACGGCTGTTGTCGTTATTATAGTAATTATTGACAATGGAACTTTCAGAACTGCCGTTCATTATCGCACCTGTCATACCATTAAAGTTGTAGTTCTGCTCAGAATTGAGCGTTACTTTCATTGTATCCGCAACACCTGAAACTGCCTTTGCTACGACCTTTTTGCTTTTGTTAATGCCGTCCGCCAAGCCGTTCATGAAGTCAGGCATCCAGCTTTCAAAATCAGTAAGCGGACCTACGTCAGGAACAGAAAAGTGCAAATAACTGCGGATCGTATCAGCAATATTTGATACACTGTCGGCAAGACTGCCGATCATACTTCTCAAGCCATCAATGATGTTGGAAACAATATCCCGTCCCCAGTTCCAAGCATCAGACGCAAGACCTTTGACATAATTGACAGCATTATCAAAACCGCCCTTGATCGTAGTGTAAATACCGCTGATAACGTTTGAAACAGATGATTTCACGTTATTCCAGATGCTTGTTACCGTAGAATGAATGGTGTTCATCACTGATGAAATCGTGGAAGAAATGCTGCTCCAGACGGAAGATACTGTGCTTCGGATAGCATTTACCACGCTTGAAACAGCACCGCTGATGGTGTTCCACACACTCGAAATAATAGAATGAATCGTGTTCATTGCACCGGAAATGAAACCTGAAATTGCAGTCCAGACGGTAGAAATCACGCTTGAAATGGTGCTTAAAGCCGTTGAAATCGTGATATAAATAGCGTTCCAGACCGTTTCAAAGAACGTTTTGATGCCCTCAAGCAACGGCGTGAGAAAGGCAACGATCGCATTCCAGATGGTCTGTATTTTTTCCGAGATCCAATCCATCACGTTGCTGATGATAATGTGGATCGCCTGAAAAATGGTTTCAAACAGATATTTAAATGCCTCTAAAAGAGGCGAAATAAAGCTGTAAATCGCATTCCAGATACTTGAAATTGTATCATAAATAGCGGTGCAGACAGTTGAAATAACCGTCCATATTGCATTGAAAATAGTGGCAAAAAAGTCGTGAATACTGGTCAGAATTCCTGCGAAGAAGTCATATACAGAAGTAAAAATCGTGACCGCTGTGGTATAGATCACAGTTGCTATCGTTGTAAAGAACGCTGATATTGCATTCCAGATATTTGTGAAAAAGTCAGCAACAGCCTGAAAAGCGGAACAAATGCTGTCCCAGATTCCAACGAAGAAATCTTTTATACTTGTCCAGACTTCATCCCATGATGTTCCGAACCAACCGAGAAATACATCTGCTACACCTCTCAGCGTGTTCAGAATATTGCTGAACTGGTTAACTACAAAATCCCAGATACCTGTAAAAATGCCCTTGATGCCGCTCCAGCACTGTTCCCAGTTTCCCGAAAATAAACCGATAAATACATCAAGCACACTCAGAATAGTATCCGTCACAAAGGTGAAAATATCCGAAATATGCTGAAATACACCCTCAAATACAGGGGCAAGCACACTGCACAAACCGTTCCACAGAGATTTCAGCATATCGCCGAAACTCTGAAAGTTAAAGCCCAATGCATTCACTCTGTCAACGATTCCTGATGTCAGACGTTCAAAGGTAGACTTTATCTGTTCCCAGATGGAAAGAATGCTGTTTTTGAAGTCCTCATTGGTGTTCCATAGATTTACAAATGCTGCAATAAGTACAGCTATAACTGCAACGACAGCCACCACGGGTGCAGAAATACCGCCAATTGCAGCACCAAGGGTAGAAAATGCCGTCTTTGCACCTGCGATCATAGTCGGAATTTTTGAAATGAATGTCATCATGCTTCCGACAGAAGAAATGGTTTTACCCACCACAATCAAAAGCGGACCTAAAGCCGCAGCCATCAATCCGATTTTGATAATAGTTTGCTTTGTTGCAGGGTCAAGGGCGTTCAGTTTGTCCACAAATCCTTGTATTTTGGTGATGATGTCACGAATAACAGGCATCAGAATTTCTCCAAAAGAAATAGCCAGTTCTTCAAGCTGTGACTTCAAAATAGTAAGCTGTCCTGCGAGATTATCCTGCATGATTTCCGCCATTTGTAAAGATGTGCCGTCACAGTTTGCAATTGCACCTGACAATTTATCGATATCCGCAGGAGCAGCATTCATCAGAGCAAGAAAGCCTGACATTGCATTTTTGCCCACAAGAGTTTCTGCGGCACTTGCTTTTTCGGATTCTGACATCTGGTCAAATGCAACCCTGCAATCCGCTAAAATATCAGATAAGCTTCGCATTGATCCGTCTGAATTGGTAGTTGCAATTTCCATTTCTCCAAAGGCGGCAGAGCAGAATTTCACATCACCCGATAATGCTGTCATAATGGAACGCATGGAAGTACCGGATTGTGTGGACTTTATACCTGCATTCGCCATTAAGCCCAGTGCCTCAGCGGTATCTTCACAGGAGAACCCCAAAGCACCTGCAATCGGAGCACAGTATTTGAAAGATTCCCCAAGCATGGAAACATTGGTATTTGCGTTAGAACTTGCAGCAGCTAACACATCGGCAAAATGTCCGCTGTCAGCAGCCGTTAAGCCGAAAGCAGTCAATGCGTCTGTAACAATATCAGACGTTGTGGCTAAGTCCTCACCGGATGCCGCCGCAAGGTTCATAATGCCGTCAATGCCAGACAGCATATCGTTTGTTTTCCAACCGGCCATTGCCATATAGTTCATGGCTTCGGCGGCTTCACTTGCAGAAAACTTCGTCTTACTGCCCATTTCACGTGCTTTATCACGCAAAGCCTGCAAGTCATCGCCGGTTGCACCGGAAACAGCGGCAACCTTTGACATTGCAGAATCAAAGTCGGAGGCAGTTTTCACAGCGGCAGTTCCAAGGGCAGTAACGCCTGCGGTGATGGGAAGAAGTTTTTCACCTGCACCAGATATTTTACCGCCGACATTCTGAAGAACTTCTCCTGCATCGCCGATTTTTTGCAGGGCAGAACCCGCATTTTTCGCCTCTGTTTCCAGACGTTTCAATTCGTTTTCTGTTTCAACGATTTCACGCTGCAAAGCATCATATTGCTGCTGAGAAATTTCGCCGTTTGCAAGAGCGGTGTTTGCCTGTTCTGCGGCAGTTTTCAGCGTTGCAAGCTTTTCTTTTGTTGCGGAAATGCTGTCGGCTAAAAGCTTTTGCTTCTGAGAAAGTAATTCTGTATTTTTCGGGTCGAGTTTCAGAAGTTTCTCGACATCTTTCAGCTGTGTCTGGGTGTTTTTGATGCTCTTGTTGACACTTTCCAGTGCTTTGGATAGCTTGGTAGTATCTCCGCCAATTTCAACGGTAATGCCTTTGATTCTGTTTGCCACTGTGGTTCACCTCACTTTTTTAAAAAAATGTAATACAAGCGCTTGCAATTTGCATAAAATAGTGGTATAATATAAGCAGAGATCATACAGAAAGGAGTGGCTGTTATGGCACAAGCAACAATCTCTGCACGCATTGACGAAAAGGATAAACAGGCATTTGATAATTTCTGTTCTGATGTTGGATTGAATACATCTGCCGCCATTAACCTTTTTATAAAGGCTGTTCTGCGTGAAAGACGTATTCCATTTGAGATTTCTCAGTCAAGCGACCCTTTTTACAGCGAATCCAATCAAAAACATTTGATGAAAGCAATTCAGGAGTTGCGTGACGGCAAAGGAACTGCTCATGATTTGATTGAGGTGGACGATGAGTGAAAAAATATGGTCTGATGACGCCTGGGACGATTACCTCTACTGGCAGACACAGGATAAAAAGACTTTAAAACGAATCAACCAACTCATCAAAGATATTGAACGAAATGGTTGCCTTGAAGGTATTGGTCAGCCGGAAGCTTTGAAGAACAACTTGCACGGCGAATACAGCAGAAGAATCAACGAAAAAGATCGTCTTGTTTACCATGTGGAAAATGACAGAATTTACATTGTCAGTTGTCGTGGACATTACGATGATAAATAATCAGAACGCATCAAAATCCGCCTGTCCGGCAACCTCATTCCACCCTGTATAATCGTCATTTTCACGTTCGGTAAACATATCATTTATCAAACCAATTGTCAGCAGATCCAGCTCGGTCATCGAAAGACCGAGCTGTTTGCATCTTAGAAGAAATAAAGGTGTTGTCATCGGGCGGTCAGTTTGGCGATGTTTTTTTTAGACTCTACCTGCGTTGCGGTGTTCAGTCCCCACAATTCGATCAGCTGAGGCAGAATCTCATAGATGCTGAATGTGTTGAACTGTTCCAGGAACTCGTCAGGGTTATCAGGAACATTCTCCGGATCAGCGTGCTTTGCCATGATGTAGGCGATATTTTCAAACACTTCAAGGCTTTCAATGCCGATTTCGCTTTTGTTTTCATCACCCTCAGTGACTTCTGTCTTCAGTGCAGCAAAGTCCTTATAAATATCACGTCTGAATTTCAGACGATACAAACGTGGCACAGCAGCACTTGCCTTAAAAGGCACTTCAATTCCGTCAATTGTAATATTTTTTTGAATAGCCATTGATTTTCACTCCTTACGCATTACTTGATTTTTGTTTTGAAGCCGTACCTGTATCAGGATTATATGGCATCTTGAACCAGTTGTTGTATACCGTATCCGTGGTACTTTCAGTAGTTTTCGACTTCACAAGACCTGTCGGCAAAGGAGTAGCTTTCAGCGACAGCTTTTCAGTCTTGACTTCTGTGCTTTCTTCAGTGGTTGCAGATTCTGTTGCAGGTCGAGAAGCGGAACAGCAATACATTACGTGTCGGATATGATGCTTGTCTCCCAAGAACTCAAACATCAATGCAAACTGTGCAAGTTCCGTATCATTCTTTTCTACCAGAACACCGTTATTATCAAGGATTTCTCCTAAGATTTCAGTTGCAAATTCGGTTGTGATAAGGGCGATTTCAAGGTCACCTGTATATCCTGCATTGTTGTTGATGACATAATAAACGCCATTGTCCGCATAAAAATTTTCTGCCTCGCCGTTTGCATCAATAGAAAGCGATACAGCACCGGGGAGATGTTTTGACGGACCATATGCAGGGACAGTTTTGTTACCGTCAGGGTCTTCACCCCATTCATTGATTTTCGCCCAATAGACGTTCTGCAAACCGAATTTAACCTTGTTCTTCTTGTTCGCCATTGGTTATACCTCCGTTTCATAAAGCACTTCATAGAGCCTTTCCGACTCTATCCATACTTCTGATTTTGTGTAATAAATTTTATGACGTTTCAGAACCTGTTCAATTTGTATTTCAAGTTCAGGATTCTTAACGTCTGTGTAAAGTTCAATATCCAGTTTCTTAAAACTGAAATACATTTGATTATCCGCTGAAAATGTATTTTCTCCAGGAGATAAAAACAGCAAAAAAGGCGGTGCGGGACTTTCACCCTCGGCGAAATGATGGTAGGCGAAAGGCAGTTCCATCTCTTCCATTATTTCTGCGATCTGTTCGTAGGTCATGATAAAGCCTCCTTGATTAAATGCCCCAGCAACTGTACACCGGTTTCTTCCGCAGGAGCAATATGCGGTTTCCCAGATACCCGACCGCCGCCACGTTTGGCATGGCCTTTCTCCAATAAATGTGCCAGTTGGTAGCGATTCTTGCTGTGGACAGTCATCTCAAGAGAATGGCTGTTTTCGCCAGTCTTTTTCGTTGCCCAGCTTTTTGCATATTTTCCAGTGTCCTTCGGGGCATTGGCGGAAATCTCGTTTTTCACTTGCGTGGCAGATTTCCGGACAGCCTTTTTCATGGCGGTATCTGCAAGGTCTGCATATTCCGTCAGACCTTTCATAATCTCATCAGCCATTGCATCAATTGAAGTCATCAGAAGCACCTGCCTTTCGTATCTCACCCTCGATTTTCATGTAGTTGTTGTAGTCGTATAAAGGAATAATTCCGGTGACATTGTAGATGCTGTTTCTGAAGAGAATACGGAAATTGGTGCTGTTGATATTCAGCGAGGCAGGACTCTGACGAACCAGAAATTCAAGTTTCTGTACCTCTTTGGTAACTCCTGCATCAGTGGTTTCACTTGCAGTTTTTACAGCAACCTTTGCCCATAGGGAGAATGTTTCTTCCCATTTGGTGATATGATTTCCAATCTCATCAATAACAGTTCTGTGTTCCAGAATAGTGATTCGCTGATTCAAAGTTCCGATTTCCATTACATCACACCCTCTCGCTGTGCAAACAAAATTGAACGAAGATTTAAGGTCAGCTTTTTGTAATCAGGATTGCTCCTGTTTTCATAAAGATACCCAAGTGCGAAAAGCATCGCAGTCCGCACGGTATCTTCGTTTTTTGTAAAGTCGTCCTCGTCCATTCTGCCAACGTCCATTACCAGATTTTTTGCTGTAGAAAGCAGATTTTGAATCAGACTATCGTCCTCCTCATAATCCACTCTCAGATAGTTTTTCGCTTCTTTCAGCGTAATCATAGCATCACGCTTTCTTGATAGTCAGTGTCTTAACAGCTTCAGGAAGAATCAGCTTTCCGTCTACACGCTGAGATGCAAGAAAACCAACCTGTCCGTTCATTGCAAAGAGTTCATTCAAACGCTTCAAACTCCTGCCCTGTCTGTCAGCGATCCAGTAATATGAGAGGTCGCCGAATGCGATAGGTTTTGCACCTGCCGCAGAAACAGGAGCATATACAGAAGTCACATATGGACGATTGAGAATTGTGTCGGGGAGTCCGCTGCTTACGGCAGGCTGCCAGATATAGTTTCCTGTGTTGTCCTTTAGTTTTCTGAGTGCCTTTACTGTCTGTTCGTTGAGAATCCATACAGCTTTTTTTCTGTAAGGCGACTTGACAGAATAGAAAAGTTCGATCATATCGTCAAATGAAATATTTGCTGTTGATGTGGTTGCTCCATTTTCAGCACCTCCTGCATTTGCGAAAATGCCTGTCGGCTTGCCCTTGCCGTCACCGATAAGAAATGCTTCTTCTTCCTTAGAACCGATTCTTCTGGCAAATTCTTTTGCAATGTATGACGGCAAATCAAATACAGAATCGTTGAGAAGTTCCTCTGAAATCTTAATAGCTGTACCAACCTTGTATGCAGAAAGTGCAATCTGACCGAAAGAATCATCAGAAAGGGAATACGCTTCCTCTTCCTCCATCCACGATGCTTCGCCCTTCTGCGTGATAACAGGAATCTTTCTGTCACCGCTTGATGTCTGAATTTTAGTAGCAAGAGGTCTGAATACGTTTTCTTCTTCAAGAGCGGAAATCAGCTTCTTTTCGTACTCATCAGGCACAAGATAACCGCCCTCTGTGTCTGTACCGACCTGCAAGTCGTTATGTACATCGATCCAGTTGCGGTTTCTGACGCTGTTCCAGAATGCTGTTTTATAGGTGTCGCTTGCTGTACCTGTCTTTTCCGTTACATTTGGTGTGGCAGGCTTGCCGAGAACAGGAGTGGAAGTTGCTTTGTTCATTTCTGCCTCAATTTCAGCCTGCCTTTCCAGACGCTGAATTTCCTTTCCAAGGTCTACAATCGTCTGTTCCATTGCATCGTAGGTCTTGGAATCTTCCTCACTGAGAACACCGTTTGCGTTTCGCTTGCTGTCAAGAAAATCACGGGCAGTGTCCCAGGCCTTCTTTCTTTTTTCTCTGAGTTCCTGAATTGTCATAGCCATAGTTAAAATCCTCCTTAGTATTTCAGTAATGCCAGCCTTTTTTCAAGCTGGTCAATGAGTGTGCCTGTAACGGATTCTGCTGATGCAGATACTTTGGATAAGAATGCAGATAGATTCTTCGATTTGGAATAGGTCATTGCGGTCAGTGTATCTTCTTTTTCTTCTTCATCCTGTTCTTCCTCTTCAGGAACAACAGGCATTTTCTTATCTGCAAACAGAATCCCGTCCACAAATCCCATCTCATGAGCCTTTTTTGCATTGAGCCATGTTTCATCGGACATCAGTTTCGCAATCTTGTTTCTGCTGAGATGAGATTTGGTTTCGTAGGCGTTGATGATACTTTCTTTTACCTCATCAAGCAAGATGATAGCTTTTTCCATATCTGCCTTGTTGCCCATAGCACAAGTGCTGGGGTCATGAATCATCATTAGGGCAGTCGGTGCAATCAAAGTTTCATCGCCTGCCATTGCCACAACCGATGCGGCAGAGGCAGCAATACCATCAATTTTTACGGTGACCTTGCCTTTATGATTTTTCAGCATAGAATAAATCTGACTTGCAGCGAACACATCGCCGCCCGGCGAGTTCAGCCAGACTGTCAAGTTTCCGCTGACTTTTGCAAGTTCATCACGGAACAGTGCAGGTGTGACCTCATCGCCCCACCAGGTATCTTCAGAGATAGGACCGTTAAACAAAAGCTCTGTTTCCGATGTATCTTCATTTTGGATAAAGTTCCAGAATTTCTTCATTTGGTTTTCTCCTCCTTTTCTGAATTTTGATTTGCAAATGCTCCTGCATCTGCGAGTTTTGTAAAGCTGCCATTTACGAGGTACAGGTTTCCGCCCTCTTCCTCAGAAAGCATATTCATATCTTCAAGTTCTCGGATGTCATTCGCCGACATCCAGCCGTTTTGTCTTGCAGTAGCATAGCCCTGCATACGGGAAGCATAATCGCCTCGCAAAAGCCCGTCCACATTGAATTTCACGAAATACTGCCCTTTTTCAGAATCAGAAAGCAAGGCTTTCTGCAATGACTGCTCCCATCGGACAATCCAAGGATCGAGGCTATATTTCACGAAATCAAGGGATAAATGTTCTACGTTACTGAATGTTGCATGGTCAAGGTCACCGATCATATGAAGCGGTACACGGTACATTCTTGCTATTTCCTCAATCTGAAACTTTCTGGTTTCCAGAAACTGTGCTTCATTGTTTGGAATTGCAATGGGGGTGAATTTCATGCCCTCCTCTAAAACTGCGACCTTGTGAGCATTTCTTCCGCCATAGGCTCTTTGCCAAGCATCACGCACACGCTCCGGATTTTTGATCACTCCGGGGTGTTCTAACACGCCACTTGGTGAAGCTCCATTTCCGAAAAACGATG
>OKVF01001280.1_pt1 | contig 20321 bp, 22 predicted proteins | sample 1604831 | NCBI WGS metagenome assembly OKVF01 (sample SAMN01760980, study PRJEB22395) | human gut metagenome
CACAACCTGACTCAGGCAGACTTAGATTTTCTTATTTTCGTACAACGGAACAAAACAGACTCGGCTTTGTGCAAGTTGCCAATCAAAAAACTGGAAACCGCCTTTTGACACCCTAATCCTATATAGAAACCTATATAGAAAAAAGCAGGAAACCGTAATGATTTCCTGCGTTTTCATCTTGTCCTCTTATCAATAATGCCGGTGGTGGGACTTGAACCCACACTGCGTTGCCACAAACAGATTTTGAGTCTGCCTCGTCTGCCAATTCCGACACACCGGCGTATGTTCTTTGAAAACCCGAACAATTGATATCATATCATAAGTGTTTCTAAAATGCAACACTACTTTTTTTATATCTGCTGCTTTTTGGTATCTGGTATCTTTTCTATAGAAAAACAGACCACATTTACCATTTGGCACAGATATTTGCGGTCTGCCTTGTTCTTATTCTTGGTTTATTCCTATTTTTCGTTTATCTTTCTTTTGTTTCCCTTTTCTATCTGCTTCTCTTATTATTTCTGATAAGGATCTTTCATGTCCTTTAAAATATCAAAGCAATCAAAGGTTGCAAAATAATCCTTTGGCGTCTCTGCACGGCGGATCAATTCAAAATCTCCATTTTCTTTTAACAGAATCTCTGCGGATTTTAATTTACCATTGTAGTTATATCCCATGGCAAATCCATGTGCTCCGGTGTCATGGAGTACTAAAAGGTCTCCCATATCAATCTTTGGAAGCTGTCTGTCGATCGCAAATTTGTCATTATTTTCACAAAGAGAACCGGTCACATCGTAGGTATGGTCGCACGGTGCATCCTCTTTTCCCATGACGGTAATATGATGATATGCGCCATACATTGCCGGACGCATCAGGTTCACGGCACACGCATCTACACCAATATATTCTTTATGGGTATGTTTTTCATGGATTGCCGTGGTTACCAGACAGCCATACGGTCCCATCATAAAACGTCCCATCTCGGTATAAATTGCCACATCTCCCATTCCTGCCGGGACTAATACCTCTTCATAGACACGGCGTACGCCCTCTCCGATCGCACGAATGTCATTGCCTTCCTCACCCGGTCTGTATGGGATTCCCACACCACCGGAGAGATTGATGAAGTCCATCTTAACGCCTGTCTTTTCTTTGATCTCTACTACTGTCTCAAACAGGGTTTTTGCCAGTGTCGGATAATAGTCATTGGTTACGGTGTTACTTGCTAAAAAGGCATGGATTCCAAAACGTTTTGCTCCTTTTTCTTTTAAGATCTTATATCCCTCTAAAATCTGATCATGGGTAAATCCGTATTTTGCATCACCCGGATTGTCCATAATACTGTTGCTGATCTTAAATACACCGCCCGGATTGTAACGGCAGCTGATGGTTTCCGGTATATAGCCGATCGTCTTTTCTAAATAGTCAATATGTGTAAAATCATCTAAGTTGATGGTTGCCCCGATCTTTGCCGCAAACGCAAACTCTTCTGCCGGTGTATCATTCGAAGAAAACATGATCTCTTCTCCCTGAAAACCTAACGCATCTGCCATCATCAGTTCTGTCATGGAAGAGCAGTCACAGCCACAGCCATATTCTTTTAATATATTGATCAAAAACGGATTTGGTGTTGCCTTTACCGCAAAATACTCACGAAATCCCGGATTCCATGCAAATGCCTCCTGTACAGCTTTTGCATTTTCACGAATGCCTTTTTCATCATAGAGGTAAAACGGTGTCGGATATTCTTTGATGATCTCCTCTAATTTTTCCTTTGTTACAAATGGCTTCTTGCTCATTACTTAACTCCTCCTGTCAGTTCTATTAATTTTATTTCATTTTTTAAAGAATCTTTGAACACACGGACAAGGTTGCTCTGTCCCGAATAAAGACAGGTACTGTATTCCCCGTTTCCGAGTTCTCCGGTCAGCACATTGCGGGAATCCGTAATGACTCCGACCTGCTGTTCCTTATTTTCGGTCAGATAAAATTTGATGCCTAAGAGATCCGGTGCTTTATTGGAAAGTACCACAACCTTGACCTTCTGTTCGATCAGCTGCGAAATCTCCGGTATGAATTTTTTCAGATTTTTTGCGGACATCGACAGATAGACCCGTTTATTTGCCGAAAGCAGCATATTTTTTATCTTATGCTGGATCTGCTCATCTCCACTGACGGTAAGATAACCTTCTGCCTCTTCATGTTCCTTTGGCATATTCACTGCTAAAATCTCTTTGTACTGCTCCATTCTGCGGATTTTGTTACTGCAAAATTCCTCTACATCGATTCCCATGTACTTGGTGGCATTTTCTTCCGATGTATAAGCAGCTCCTTTTTCTACCAGACCTGCTAACGCACGATATACGTTAGAACGCGAAATGCCTGTCTGCTTGGATACTTCATAGCCTGTCTGCATCCCCCGCTCCATCAGATTCAGATAGATGGTTGCTTCCTGTCTTGTCAGCCCAAATTCCATTAAATACTCTGTTAAACCTACATTTGCCATATTCTTATCCCTCTTTTAGTAGTTCTTCATAGGGACACTATACTGTTTCTTTAAAAAAATGTCAATAAAGGCAAGACATTTTTTTGCAGATATGGTAGAATAATGATAAATATTCATCATTATAGAAGGAGATTTACCAATGAACATTGCTGAAATTTTAGGAATTTCTTCCGTATCTGATGTAAATGTAACAAACCAGACTGAAAATGTTGAAAATACAAACGAGGATTTTGCTTCTTATCTGAATGCATCCACCACGACGATGGATGACATTTTTAACAAGGCTTCTGAGACTTATAACGTACCTGTTGCCCTGTTAAAAGCGATGGCAAAGCAGGAATCCAACTTCGATCCGAATGCCACTTCTTCGAGCGGCGCACAGGGTGTGATGCAACTCATGCCTGCCACGGCTGCGTCCTTAGGTGTAACCAATGCCTATGACCCGGAGCAAAACATTATGGGCGGTGCAAAATACATCAGCCAGCTTTTAGACAAATACGATGGCGACACAACATTAGCTTTAGCTGCCTACAATGCCGGCATGGGAAATGTTGCAAAATACGGTGGAGTTCCGCCTTTTAAAGAAACACAGAACTATGTGGCTAAGGTTACGGCTTATATGAATGAAAATCTTACCATTGATGAGACGAATAATCAGATTTCTTCTGCTGATTTTTTATCAGCTCTTGACAATAATGATTATGATGAACGCGTGCAGAGTCTCTTAGAGCAGATTTTTTCCTATGAGGACTATATGCGTTTCTTAGAACTGTTTTTAGAGCAGATGACTGCAAATAAGGATGCAACAACCGGCTATTCTTCCGGACATGAGGACGAAACTTCAGCACGGAGTCTTTATTCTTTCCAGAACGTCAGCTACAATCCTGCGATTGTCAATCTGCTGACTCAGACTCCTAATGTATAGTCAATTTTTGAACATTATTTTTTTGATTGCATTTTCTATCTGTTTTTTATTGACAACTACGGTTGTCATATAGTATACTATCATTCGTTGAGACAATCGACAAGCTGATGTGGCACAGGTGGTAGCGCACCTCATTGGTAGTGAGGAGGTCACGGGTCCGAGTCCCGTCATCAGCTTTACGGGAAAACCCCGGTAGATATCACAGAAAGTGATGTTTGCCGGGGTTTTTTGGTGTTACGGGGTGTTCTTATAAGTCATGTTTTGACCTCTTATATCACGCTTTTTCGTGCAAACGCAACACGGATTTTCATGGTTTATTACCCAAGGCTCGCCCATGTTTTCGGTCCGCAGACTCCATCCACTTTTAATCCTTTATAAGACTGCCATCTCCTTCCTGTATTATGCTCCATATAAGGGATTTATATTATAAGCACTACTGCTTTTACAATACGAGGAGGTGTATTCATTGGCATTAACTATAGAAGAATTGCAAAAAATATGTACACCGGAAAATGTTATAATAACAATACATGCAGCAAAACGCTTAGAACAACCTGGTATTTTTCTAAAAGAAGTACTTAACTGTATTATGACCGGAGAAATTATTGAACAGTATCCTGATGATTACCCTTATCCAAGTTGCCTGACTCTTGGAAACATGACTACAAATAAACCTCTACACGCAGTAATTGGTACAAATGGTATTCAGCTTTGGATTATTACAGCCTACTACCCTGCACCTGAAAAATGGATGGATGATTTGAAAACACGAAACCTCTGTCGCATCTTTATACATTCCCTGTGCTGCATGCTCGCGCGATTTTTCCAGCTTATCTAATATTTCATGCTCTGTTAATGCTTCATATGGATTTGCTGTTGGTTTTTTTATTTCAAATGGAAAACCGTTGACTGCCAGTGCCTGGGTTAAAAACATACGGATCGCTGTTGTAGTATCTGTTCCTAGATCTTTGAATAATGCATCTGACTTTGTTTTTAACTCATCGTCTACCCTTACCTGAATGGTGCTTGCCATTTATGCCACCTCCTATGATACCTGCTTTATTTTTTATTTCTATTATAAGAATAGCAAGCAGGCACTGCTAAGTCAATACATTTGCAATGACTTAGCAGCACTATTTCCCCCTGAATTTCAAGAGGATTTTAAGAAATTGTCAGCAATGTGTCCGTAATCCTGTGGTTTTTTACGGTCTGCACCTTTACGGTCGCTTTTTCTCCGATCTCACATTCAAACTGTTCTCCGTCATTTGGGATTCTTCCGATCACACTGCACAAAAAACCGCCATAGGTTTCATATTCCTGAAACGGAATCTCAAGCTGCAAACACTCTGCAACTTTTTCTACGCTTGCCGAGCCGGAAATCCTCCACTGATTCTCTCCAACCTTTTCGATATCCACTGCACTCTCCTCTTCTTCGTCATCAATCTCTCCGACCAGTTCTTCTATCAGATCGTGCAATGTAACAATTCCGGTCACACCACCGTACTCATCTATGACCACTGCAAAATATCTTTTTTTCTGCTTCATATTACGGAGCAGGACATCCGCCCGCATTGTCTCCGGAACAAAATACGGTGCATCGACATCGTATTCTAATATTTGGTATTTGTCCCTATCTTTGCTCCGAAAAAAATCTTTCACATCCAGGATACCAATGATCTCATCTTTGGTTTCCTCACAGACCGGATAAAAAGAGTGTCGGTTCTCAAAGATGATTTTTTCCCAGTCCTCTATCGTATCTTCCATTTCCAGACAGACCATATCCATTCGGTGTGTACAGATCTGTCCTATGAAAATGTCATCCAGTTGAAAGACATTCTGTATCATCTGCTGTTCCTCGTTTTTGATGACTCCCTGCTCACTTCCGACTTCAAGCAGCATACGGATTTCTTCTTCGGATACCTGTTCTTCTTCCTCGTCCGGGTTCAGCCCCATTCTTTTTAAGATAAAATTGGTCGATACCGTTAAAAGTGCTACCAAAGGTGCAAAGATTTTTGCGACCACATATAACATTCCCGACATTCCGAGTGCCAGTGACTCTGATTTTTTCATGGCAATCCTCTTTGGGACCAACTCTCCAAATACTAAGCTGAAGTAAGATAATATCAGAGTGATTACGACTAATGCTACATTTTTCAGTACCTTTGGCGAAACGGGAACGCCTGCATCGATCAGGGCTGCTACGAGAGGCGCAGAAAAATGATCCGCTGCAAACGCACTTCCAAGCAATCCGGCTAAGGTGATCGCCACCTGGATCGTAGCTAAGAAACGTGCCGGCTGTTTTGTTAAGGATACCAGCCTTTCGGCTCTTACATCTCCACGTTTTGCTTCCTGTTTTAACTTTGTTTCATTTAGGGAAATCACCGCGATTTCCGCACTTGCAAACACTGCATTGAGACTGATCAAAATAATTTGTAATAGAAATGCTCCAAGCATTTTTTCCCTCCATATATACTATTTTTACATAAATAAAAGACACCGTCTGTAGTTGCTTTACAAACGCCGCCTATTCTATGAGTTTTTCTGATATTTGCTGATATGTATCTATGTTAATCTCACCTCTTTCTGTCTGAATGAGTAGAAAATAACATCTTTTTTGTTTTTCATCAAGTCTCTTTGTAATATCTTAACCTTATATTAGCGCAGTTTTCCCTTGATCCTCTGCAATGCATTATCTATGGATTTCGGGGATTTATCCATGATCTGTGCCACCTGATGATAGTCTAACCCCTGTAGTGTCAGGGCTAAGACTTCTTTTTCCATTTTGCTGAGACACTTCTCAATTTTTTTCTGAAATGCTTCTACATTCTCCTGATCGATGACCATATCTTCCGGGTTTCCGTTCGTCAAAGACTGCAGTACCTCCGTCAACGGGATCTGACCGTCATTGTCCGGCTCTTCATCCAGCGAAACATAGGAGTTCAAAGGTGCATGTTTTTTCCGCTGTGAAGCCTCCATCGCGGTATACATCTGCCTACTGATACAAATTTCCGCAAAGTGATAAAAGGAGGAATCTTTCTCCTCCTGATAATCCCGTATGGCTTTAAAAAGTCCGATCATGCCCTCCTGTATCAGATCGTCATTGTCCGCTCCGATCAAAAACAGGGCTTTGGCTTTTTTTCTGACTAAATTCTTATATTTGACCATCAGATAGTCTATCACTTTTTTATCCCCGTTGTGCATCCTGCGTAACAGTTCCTCATCGGTTTTCCGATTGTATGAATCCATTCTTTTCCTGCCTCATTTCGTTGATGCCTTCCCTATGACATCCGCTGTCTTACAATTTCAAATGCCAGCACTCCGGCTGCCACGGATGCATTCAGGGAATCGATCTCGCCCTTCATTGGAATTGATGCAATAAAATCGCAATGCTCCTTTACCAGCTTTGAGATGCCTTCCCCTTCATTTCCAATGACTAACCCGATCGGTCCTTTTAGGTCCAGATCATACATGGTTTCGCCACCCATATCTGCACCTACAAACCAGATGCCTTTTTCCTTTAACTCTTCCATCGTCTGCTTTAAATTTGTCACCTTTGCAACCGGTGTATAGTTGAGTGCACCGGCAGAAGTCTTTGCTACGATCGCAGTCAGACCCACGGCACGTCGTTTTGGAATGATGACTCCATGTGCTCCCGCTAAATTCGCGGTACGGATGATCGCACCTAAGTTGTGCGGATCTTCAATCCCATCTAATAAGATCACAAACGGCGGCTCGCCTTTTTCCTCTGCCTTTGCTAAAATTTCCTCTACGGTAGCATATTCATAAGCTGCTGCCATGGCAATGACACCCTGATGCTTTTTTGTTTCGGAGAGCTGGTCTAAACGTTCTCTTTCCACATAGTTGACCACGGTGTCATGCTTTTTTGCCTCTCTTAAGATCGTTCTGACCGGGCCATCCATGCAGCCGTCTAAGACAAAGAGCTTGTCTATCGGTTTCCCGGAACGAAATGCCTCTAACACGGCATTTCGTCCCTCTATCTTCAATGCTTCTAATTCTATATGTTCGCTTTTCAAAATGTCTGTTCCTTTCCTTCTTCCTCTTCGCCTAATGCAATTTTTATCAGTTCTACCATACGTTCAAATTCATCTTTTAGATAAAGATAACCCATCAATGCCTCAAATCCGGTTGCCTTCCGGTAATCTGTCATGGTCGCATTTTTTGCCATGGTCGGAGATTTGGCATTTCTTCCCCTGCGGTAAATGTCCGTTTCCTCCTCACTCAGATACGGAAGCAACAGATCTATCATCTCGGACTGTGCCTGTGCGCGGACCAGTTTGCTGGTCTCCTGATGCAGTCTGGAGGCTTTGGTATTGCCTTTTCCTACGATAATGGAACGGATGATCAGATCATAGATCCCATCTCCAATGTAGGCTAAGGTCAGTGGCGAATAGGTGCGGATATCAACCGGTGGCAGATGAAACTGCTCTTTGATATATGCGTCTATGCCCTTTTCCATTTTACTCCTTCTCTGGTATCCTCTAAAATGATTCCCTGTTCTAACAACGTATCTCTGATCTCGTCTGCACGGGCAAAGTTCTTTTCTTTTCTCGCCGCCTGACGTTCTGCGATCAGTGCTTCAATATCGCTGTCTAAAATCTCTTCTTTTTTCTCAATGATGATCCCAAGTACATCACAAAGTGTCTCTAATCTCTGATAGAGTGCCTGCAGATATTCTTTGCTATTCTGCTCACTGCTGTTGACATTGATAAATTTTACCAGCTCAAACACTGCTGAAACGGCATCTGCTGTATTTGCATCGTCCTCCATGGCAGCCTCAAATTTTTCCACATATTCTTTACTTGCAGCAAAATTCTCTTTTTCTGCATCCGTCATACTTCCTTCGGCTGCATCCGCTAAATCATGCAGTCTTTCTGCTGCTGTTAAAATTCTGTCCAATCCGTTTTTCGCTGCTGCCATCAGATCTGCACTGAAATTCAGCGGGCTTCTGTAATGTGCGCTCAGCATGAAGAAACGAAGTACCTGTAAATCGTATTTTTCTGCAACTTCACGCACGGTAAAGAAGTTGCCTAATGACTTTGACATTTTTTTATTATCAATATTTAAAAATCCGTTGTGCATCCAGTATCTTGCAAAGGTCTTGCCATTGGCTGCCTCTGACTGTGCGATCTCATTTTCATGATGTGGGAAGATCAGATCCTCACCGCCTGCATGGATGTCGATCTCATCTCCTAAATATTTTTTGCTCATCACGGAACATTCGATATGCCAGCCCGGTCTGCCGTCACACCACGGTGACTCCCAATATGGCTCTCCTTCTTTTTTCGGTTTCCAAAGTACGAAATCTAACGGATCTTCTTTGTAATCTCCGGTTACTTTGATGTCACGGTGTCCGCCCTCTAAATCGTCTATATTTTTATGGGAGAGTTTTCCATATTCCGGAAAACTTCTGGTTCTGTAATATACCGTTCCATCCTCTGCCGCATATGCATGCCCTTTGTCAATTAAGGTCTGGATCATCTCGATCATGCCGGAAATCTCTTCGGTTGCAAGCGGATGTGTCGTTGCCGGTTTGACATTTAAGGATTCCATATCCTGTTTACATTCCGCAATATAGCGTTTTGCAACTTCATCGGCACTGACGCCCTCTTCCATTGCTTTTTTGATGATCTTATCGTCCACGTCTGTAAAATTTGATACATAGTTGACATCGTAGCCTTTGTACTCCATATAACGGCGGAAGGTATCAAAAACGATCATTGGTCTTGCATTTCCGATATGAATATAGTTATAAACCGTCGGTCCGCAGACATACATGCGGACTTTTCCTTCCTCTATTGGCTGAAATTCTTCTTTTTGTTTTGATAAAGTATTGTAGATCTTCATACGTTCTCCTGTTTTTTCCTTTCTGCTTTTAAAATTTTCATTTCGTTTTCTAAATCTATGATCTTATTGCAAAGTACGGTATTGGTCTGCTGGAGACATGTAATGTCTTCCATGATCGGGTCCGGAAGATGTACCTGATCCATGTCACTGCGCGGCACTCTTTCATTGTCTCTTTTGACAATCCTGCCAGGCACACCGACAACGGTACAGTTCGGCGGTACTTCTTCAATGACTACACTGCCTGCTCCGATCTTGGAATTTTCTCCGATCTTAAAAGAGCCAATGATCTTTGCTCCGGCACTTACCATTACATTATCTCCTAACGTCGGATGACGTTTTCCGGTCTCTTTTCCGGTTCCTCCTAACGTAACTCCCTGATAAAGCGTTACGTTATCGCCGATAATGGTAGTTTCTCCGATAATGACTCCACTTCCGTGGTCGATAAAAAATCCTTTTCCTATGACGGCTCCCGGATGGATCTCAATCCCGGTCTTTCTTGCTGCCTTTTGCGACAATCTTCTTGCCCGAAAATAATGTCCTTTTTCATAGAGCTTGTGTGCTCTTCGATAAGTCAGCATTACCTTAAAACTCGGATACAGCAGAACTTCCCACGGTGACTTGATTGAGGGGTCTCTCTCCTGTATGATCTGAAATTCTTCTTTGACATGGTGTATAAAGCCCATATTTACACTTCCCTTTTTATATATTATAAAATTATAACGTGATTTTTGGATTAATCTTATATAACAAAAATCAAAAAACTCCGTCTCATATTAGAGACGAAGTTATCCGCGGTTCCACTCTAAGTAGAGCAATCCTGCTCTCACTCAAAACACTTAACGTGTGTCATCCGTATCCGACTACCTTTTTTCCTTCGCCGGATCAGCTCCCGAATGCACTTCAAAAATCCAGTTTCCAAGACTGCTTACAGCCGATGACAGTCTCTCTCTGTGGTCTGTAATTTCCTACTCTCTTCGTTCTTTGCCTTTATAGACTATTTTTATATCCTGTTATAGTTTATGCAAAAATGATCGTTTTGTCAATTACTTTCTATTCCGGACTCCTGCCTGCACTGCATCCTGTGCATCCACTGCATCCGGCTCCGGTATCTGCTACGGCATAGCTTCCGTCATAGATACTGTTTAAAGAGCAGATTGCCTGTGCCGCAATGCCCTCTTCCCTTCCGGTAAAACCAAGCCGTTCTTCTGTCGTTGCTTTGACATTGATCTGTTCTTTTTCTATATGCAGTGTCTTTGCAATATTCTCTTCCATTTCTTCTATATATGGACGCAGCTTTGGTTTTTGTGCTATAACGGTTGCATCAATATTCTCAATGACATATCCTTCCTGTTCGATCAGTTTTCCCACATGCTCTAACAATTTCAAGCTGGAAATCCCTTTATATTTCTCATCTGTATCAGGAAAATGTTTTCCTATGTCTCCAAGTGCTGCCGCTCCTAACAGTGCATCCATGATTGCGTGAAGCAATACATCTGCATCGGAATGTCCCAACAATCCCAGCGTATGTGGTATGTTCACTCCACCCAAAATCAACTCTCGCTCCTCTACCAGTTTATGCACATCATATCCCATGCCTACTCTCATTTTACGATTCCTTCTTGTCTTCTTTCTAACTTATACTTGCTTTTTATTCCTGGACTTTCTTAAAATTCTGCGTCTTTTCTTTCAGCTCATCCGCCTGCTCCTGCAGCTGCTTTGCCCATTGTGCTAAGTCACCGGTCACCTGTGCCTGCTCTTTGGAAACTTTTAATGCCGCTCTGGTATTTTCCACACAGGATGAGGTATTCGCATCTACACTGTCAAACGATGTTCGGATCGCATTCTGGGCATTCGTAAATGCCTGCAATTCTTCAGACATATCCGTATTCATTTCGCCCAGTGTCTTAATTGCACTTTCAATTGCAGAAAATGCCTCCTGCACCTGTGTTGCGATCTCTGCATTTACACGGAAGGACTGTCCATACTCCTGTATCTGTGATACTGTTTTTTCAATCCGCTCCTGTATTTCGGTTACTAAATCGCGGATTTCCTCTGTGGCATCTTTTGTCTGCTCGGAAAGCTGTCGTATCTCATCTGCGACTACTGCAAATCCTTTTCCTGCTTCTCCGGCTCTTGCTGCTTCGATCGATGCATTGAGTGCGAGCAGATTGGTCTGTCCTGAAATTCCTGTGATCGTGGAAATAATATTGGTGATATTTTCTGATTTCTGCTCCAGGACATTAACACTTTCCTGCAGGGTGTTAATATTTTCCATATTTGCCATTGTCGCACTTCCAAGTTTTTCTACTACTTCTATGTTTTCTGTTAATTTGGCATTGGCTAATACAATAGTACTTCCCATATCGGAAAACTGCCCTTCAAAACGACTGATTTCCCGTTCAAAATTACTCAGTACTTCTTCGCTCTGATGCACATTTTCATATTGGACATTCATCGTATCGTTGATATTTTCCATTTCCTGTTTTACACGTTTTGCCCCCTGTACGATCGTGTCCGTGATATTTTGCAGCTGCATGGAAGATTCTTCGATGTTCCCGGCCGCTTCTTCTGATGTAGAAAGAAGTCCGCGCAAGTTACCCAGCATTTTATTAAAGCCTTTTGCCAGTCTGCCCACCTCATCTTTGGACTCCACCTGAATACTTTCGTTCAGATCATTTGAAGTTACGGTATGCTCTAAATGCCGGATCGGATCTACGATTTTTTTCGTCATGATCGTAATGATCACGATTCCTACCACCAGTGAAATTGCCATTGCAATTACAAAGCCCTGCAACATGGAATTGACATCCTGATACAGCACTTCTTTTTCTAATGCGATCACCACATGCCAGTCACAGCTTTTTACTTTTCCAACAAAAAATCCTCTTGTGACTCCATCGTAATCTTTCAGCCAGATGTTCTGCGCCTTTTTTCCATCTGCTTCCAGTTTTTCGGATAATTTTTTATAAGGATTTCCTGCTAAATCATTTAACCTGACCGGTTCATCATCCACATATCCGTATTTTTCATTCGGATGTACCATCAGACCATCATTCTGATCCACCAGCATCGCATAGCTGTTTCCTTCTACTTCGCATTTGTTTACGATCTCTACAACCTGATCGATGAAAATGTCTTCTGCTAAAACTCCGACAACTTTTCCATCCCACTCCACTTTTTTTGAAAGTGTAATGACATATCTGCCGGAATCAGCATCTTTATATGGAGATTCGTAGTGCACTCCGTCCTTTTCTTTTGCCGCAAGATACCAGCCGCGCTTTGTAAAATCCACGCTGCCGTCCGCTTCATATCCGCTTCCCGCCGTCATCCGGTTATCTTCCGACGTAAAATAGATGTCATAGATGATGCCGTCTTCATTCTGATTCTGCAAAAGTTCCTGCAGATATTGGGCAATGTTTTCCGGCTCCGCCATCTTCTGAGCCTCCATCGTCCCCGCCGTCACCTCTAAATATGTCGCATATCCATTCAGCCATGTCTCTATCTCCTGAGCATTTTTCTCGGCTGACAGTTCTGCCTTTTCCTCTTCTTTCTGGGACATTTTTGATGATGCGATGTTGTAACTGATCGCTGCCGTAATCCCCAGACAAACGATACAGATAATGCAGGTAACCACCCGCAGTTTTCTCTTTAGACTCTTCATATTTTTCCCCTCATAGCATACTCTTTGTAACTATAAATTCTTACTTCTATTCTAATTATCTGACATCTGTTCGTCAACTGATTTTCACAATTTTTATACTTTTAAAAAGGGTTATTTTTACTTACTAAAGGAACCTTCTTTTCTGCTGTTTTTTCTGTTATAAATTATCTCTTAAAGGTCATATTCTTGTTTGATTTTTTCTAACAGGGCCCTGCACCCCTCCACACTGTCCTCATAGGTCCGGTCAAAATTCCCGGTGTACCATGGATCTGCAATGTCTCTTGGATTATCCGAAAAATCCAACAGCCTGTACACTTTCTTTTGTGTATCTTTTCCAATAATACGCATTATATTACGGATATTCATAGAATCCATTCCGATCAGATAATCATATGCATCGTAATCTGCTTTTGTCATCTGTTCCGCTCTATGCGGGATCAACGGAATCCCGACCTGGCGAAGTTTTCCGGCTGTTCCGTAATGTGGTGGATTTCCGATCTCTTCGCGGCTTGTGGCTGCGGAATCGATTTTGAAATGGTTTGTTAAATTCTGTTCTTTGACCATGTGGGTGAAAATGCTTTGACACATGGGGCTGCGGCAGATGTTGCCATGGCAAACAAATAATATTTTTATCATGCCTTAAAAACTCCTTGAAAATACTGATTTTCCTTGATTTTACACCACTTTCTACGATTTGCTGTGATAGATTGTTTTCTTCGTTTTCGTCGTATATCGTGGCATAAATTCGTATATCTTGTCATCCAAATTTAGTAAAAATCTTAGTAAAACAGCTTAATTTTCTCATTTTACTAAAGACTTTTTCCACTTAGGTTATCTTTTAGTTGTATCAATTTTCTTAATCTTTTAAGCCATCTTAGCATATTTGCCAAGTTCTTCCTTGGCATCCTCTGCTCCCAGATGCGTATATGTATTCAATGTTACCCCAATGTCTGAATGTCCCATAAGATACTGAAGCGTTTTAGGATTCATCCCGCTTTTTGCCATATTGCTGCAGTAGGTATGCCTGCAAACATGCGGCGTGATTTTTGGTAACTGCTCTTTATAGATTCGATTATGCTTAGCCAATGCCCACTCAAAATGCTTTTCCCAATGTAAAGCAACTTCCGGCATATCCTTCTTATCTAAAAACAGAAATCCCTTATATCCATCAATCACAGGTTCTTTCTTGGGCTTTTTACGATTTTCAACAATACGCTTAAAACATTCATACACTTCCTCAGTCATAGGAATGATTCTAGTTCCACTTGACGTTTTGGTATCTTCAATAACATACTTCATATCTCTGGTTCTTTGAAGCTGATGATTTACACTGATTTGCTTTTCTTCAAAATCAATATCGGAAAGTGTCAATCCGCAGAACTCTGAAATACGAAGTCCGGTTTTAAAGAGGATAAACATACCATCATAGTATCGTTTGTAATGCTCATCATTCTTAATAAATTCCAAGAACTTTCTTTCTTGTTTTCTGGTTATGGCTTCTCTTGTTACACTATCGTTTACAACTACTGTACATAGTTGAAACTCGAACGGATTTTTACGAATCAAATCATCATCTACAGCCATTTGAAAAGCAGGTCTTACCACTCCACGAACTGAATGAATGGTGCTGTATCCCCTACCATCTGCCTGAAGCTTAATCAACCATGCTTTTGCATCTGATAGTTTTACCTTATCAATCCTTAATGCTCCAAATTCCTCTTTCTTAATAATGTTGATAACAAAATTATAATTCGCAACTGTATTATGGCGAACCCCAGTCTTCTGAGCAATATACTTTTTTACCAACTCAAGAACTGTCAAATTATCACCATAAGGAGTAATGCCATCATTTATATCCCTTAATATGACTTTTTCCTTTTCTCTAAGTGACTGGCAAGGTCTTCTTCCTACCGGAAGAGGATCTGTCGATTCCAACTTCCAACTGTAAAGAAATTTCTGTTTTCCAAAGCAGTCTGTATAAACAAATGCATATCTTCCATCCGCTCGCTGGCTTTCTCCGTTTCGTAAAATACGTCCTTTTTTATCACGTCTTTTCTGATTGCGATTTCTTTCACTCAAACGTCTTCGCTCCTTTCTACGAAGAAGCCCTAGCACGACAATCATATTATATCATACCAGGGCGTCATTTACCACTTTAAAGTGATAAAGTTTTATATTTTTCATTTCCATTACAACGAAGTCGTATGATTAAGGAATTCCTCGAATTTATGTCGGTTTATCAGTGATTTATTTCCTACCTGAACCGTAAAACAAAAATCAGAATCAACGTTCTCAGAAATTAACATTCTTATCTTCTTTTCTCCAATTCCAAAATACTGAACAGCCTCGTCAACTGATAACATGTACTTCTCCCATATTGGAACTATCTTTTCTTTCAATTTTTTCTCCGTATTATATATCTTCCACACCTCCATCCTTCTCATATTCCAACACGCATTTTATCTGCCAATGACAATCCACAATTCTCTTGCCGGCTCTCATAGGCAGATAAAAATGCAATACAGGTGGCAGGTCATTACTCTGCCCACATCGGTCTTGCACCGTCATTCAAATTGACCGGACTGCAAATTTCCTTACAATCCGGAAGTATCATTATCACGGATATGCTTCATCGCCCTGTGTTACTGCCACACATTTTGTCAGATCATCTCGCTCCATACCTTTGCTTCAATGTAATGTTTCAACATTTCCTCACGTTCACTCCTATCAAAGAGCAGGTACATCTTGGCGAATCTACCTAGTGGCTCCACATATCCTCACGTCCTGTATGCAAAAAATATTCAGTTGTCAAGGTACAGGGTGCATACGCAGCAATCAGCGAATGGAAAGGGACAATGCTAACCGCCTGTTATGCAACTTCAAAAGCCAATATCTTTGTAATCAGCTTTGTTTCTAATCTGCGACGCAGAGTTTCATCAATGCAGTAGTGTACCTGTCCACTTTCGTCATACAACTTTCTTGTGGACAATTTGATTATGTACCCTTCATAATGTTTTAACACGGCATACGCTTTTCCTTATCAAACTGCACAGTCATATCCAGATTATCCAGCTTATCAATCGAGGCGTCCAGATGCATCTCCATTGATACAAGCAGTTTTCTCACTGCTTTCATAGGGGCAAGTACAGCCTTTGTGAGATGGTGTTTCTGTTCTTTCTGTGAATAATCCACCTCCGGCTTATCTGCAAAGGTATGGAACGCATTGTTTACGATCTGACCAGCTTCACGGAGTCCCTTTGCAAGAAGTGCTATCCTTGCAATATCCCTGTCTGTAGATACAATCATATCTTTTACCGCTGTTCTGACATTGAGAAGTCTTTTCTTAATTCCTACAAATTCTGTCACCCTGTAAAGTGCCGCCCTGCCCTTTGCCTTTGTTTCATCAACAATATTCTTGGCAGTAGATTTTACCTGTACTTTTATCTCAGATACCTGTGACTTTATCTGCTCACATCTGGCATTGAGTCGCTCCTGTGCTTCTGTTAATGCTTTTTTTGCATTATTGATAAGGGTATCTTCCTGCATTTTCTTGATCTGGTCCTGCATACTGGTAAGTTCTTCTGTCATAGACACAATCTTTTTTTCCAGACCATCCACATAGGTGCATATCTCAAATACATCATTTGCCTGTTCTTTCATAGTATTCTTTTTTAATAAATCGAGAAGTTCTCTTATGATCTCCTCATTAGTAAGTGTCTTTTCTGCTTCCATCTGCTTTTCCTCCTTATAAACAGGGCAGCATATGCCGCCCCTTAGCCTTAATTATCGAAAGGGTGTATCCTTTTTATCCCTGTCGGGATTTCCGTGGTTCTGTTCGGCATTCTCCCTTGCTTTTTCGTTGCTCTTATCCTTTGCTTTCTCATATTCTGCAATAATCTCATTATAGAGCTTCTCCCTGAAATCCTTTGTGACCGGATAGCAGACATCCTGATAAATCGGTTTGCCGTGCTCGTCCACCTGCTTTGTTTTATAAGAAGGCATTGATACAAAGATTTTCTCTTTGCCCTGAAGGATGTTTACATTATTTACAATGAAGCTGTTTTCAAAGTAAATACGGGCAAGTCCCTTGATATTACTGCCTTCCCTTTCATAAGGTGTTACCGTCACGGAAAACTCCGGCATTTCCTGAGTTTTTCCCTGTGTCTGTGTTTCTGCTTTCTCCGGCTCCCTGATTTTTGCATAAGCCTCAAGGATATTAGTATAGAGTTCCTCACGAAACTCTGCCGTGATAGGATTGCATACATCCTTATAAATCACGCTGTTTTTCTCATCACGCTCATTTGAACGGTATCTTGGCATTGATACAAAAAGCTCTCCCTTTTCCTTATTTTCAAGGATTGCGATATTGGTAATCTTGAATGAATCACCAAATACCACGGTCGCAAAACCCTTGATATTGCTGCCATCTTTTGCTCTTACCTCGTTTACCTTAATTGAATACTTCATACGCTGTTCCTCTCTTTCTTATACTTCTGAATTATCATTGTTTTCTGGTATGATAAGCTCACACCAAAGCTGTTCTATCTGTTCACAAGACAATCTGCCATTTAACCAGTTGCCAAGTGTAACAACCATTCCGTCCTGCTCATAGTAGAGCCATTCCTGTGTTTCGATGTTTTCCTTTTACAATCTTTCGCATAATCCTGAGAAGCACATAACACTGCTTTGACTTGGCTATGCTCTGCTTAAAGGCAAGTCCGTCGCTGTCAGCCGACTGCTGTGTCTCATAGACAATCACATTCAGCTTTCTGCTGATTTCCTCAACTTTCTCATATGGAATACTGACAGACGATTTTACCTCTCCCGGTCTTTCCCATTCCTTATGAAGTTCGTTTAATAAAAATTCCATATCCTTAATAACTGCTGTCTGCTCATTTTTCATCGTGTCTTTCCTCCATTTTCCTTTAATGAAGAAGGGAGCTGTTCTTCGCTGTATGGCGAAAAATCAACTCCCTTCATATCCTCCGCATCAAGGACTATCTGCTCTGAATAATACATATCCATTGCCTTGTTTATGGCATCGTCAAGTGACTCTGCCTTTACTGTCTCTACCCTTGAGAGAACTTCTTTTATCTCAATATCAAATTCTCTTTCCATTCGATATCAGCCTCCAATTCCATTTTTCCTCATCGGCTCTTTTTTTCTTTTACCTGTCTTTCCTTAAAACCTTCATCATACTTTCCATCTTCAAGCCTGTCATAAAAATATTCCTCCTCTATCGTTCCAAATTCCTTATACATCTGGTGCAGGAAATCATTCTGCATATTTTTGGGAATATCATCATCCTTTGACAAATCCTGATAAAAATAAAACTTCTGCTTGAGTTTCGCCCTGTAATCATAAACATCTTTTATCTTTTCAGGTGTTCCGTATTCTCTTTTATATGCCTTAAAGTTGGTCTGCGAAAGTGTGGACCCAAGATAAATCCCGTGCTCCCACGATACCCCAATCGTTGTGTTATCCTTTGTTGGCTCCTCGTCTTTCGGATATCGCTTATACTCTGTTGCTCCGAGAGCAATCGTGAGAGAGCCGCTTTTCATATCCATTACCACAAGATTGCGTGGAGATAATGCTTCCAGTACCATATAATCGTGGTCATTAAAATTATGAAATGTCTGCCCTCTTTCAAATGTCCTGTCGCATTTTTCATAATGCAGGATAAAGTCATCTATCCAGCCTCTATCCGTCATTCCAATCTCATCCATCTTTGTAATACACTCTGGGGAACTTGTTGCCTTATCAAAGTAAAATTTCTTTGAATCATTATAATATCCTTGCAAAAAGCGTCCCAGTTCCACATCATCTCTACAGAATTTTGCAAAAACTGTAACATTTGCTGCCCTGTAATACTCTGTAAAACCTTCCGCAAGCGTTCTTCCAAGAAGCAGCATCTGATCTGCAAGCTCTGACATATCATCAATGGCAACGAACTTCTTATAATCTTCCAAAGTCATAAGCATATTTCTTTCTGTTCCCTTATAATTCTCCATTACAAGAATCATATCTTTTAAATCCATTCTTACCTCCTGTTCCAGAGAGGACTTTCGCCCTCTCTGCCAATTTTCTATGGTCTGCCAATTACTACAATTTTTCCGACACTTGCCACATCACGGTAAACTACGCCAACTCTTTCATTCAGGGCTTCTACCACCTTGCCATTGCCGACATATACTGCCACATGGCTGATATTCTTATATCTTCCGTTGTTTGTGAAACTGTAAAAGATAAGATCACCAGGCTGCATTTCATCATAAGATACGGTCTTTCCTGCTTCATCAAGTCCCTGTGCTTCTGCCGCTGCTGTAGTTGCTCCTCCATGACTGATATTCACACCTGCATCCTTCCATGAATAATACGCAAGTGAACTGCAATCATAATAATTGCCACTATCTCTTAATTCCTGACTGTAAGGATAACCCACTCTGTGAAGGGCATAAGAGCAGACTGCTTTCTGCCTGCTATCTGTAATACCACTGAGGATTGCATTTATTTCATCCTCTGTCATGGAACTTACTCCGGGGCTTCCACCGCCTCCACCGCTTCCACTTCCGGCATATCCAAGCTGTCCCATAAACTCAGGACTCATGATCTGCTCAAGCATTTCTATCTGATCAGAATTAAATCCATAAACGGAAATCATATCTCTGTATGATTTGAGCGTAACATTTACATACAGTACCGACTTCGTAACAGTTGTTACATTGCCATCTGCGTCTGTTTCCTCCACATCTTTTGTTCCACTACTTGTAGTATAAGAACACATATCATTTACTACAGTCTGCAACCACCCCTTTGATATATCATTCATAATTGTTGCAGTATCGCCTACACCATACTTGACCATGTAGACCGCCATAATGTCGTAGTAGTTACTTGGATTTTCATCCATTCCCTCATAATCTACATACACCAGTTCGCCAAAGTCATATCCGGTATGTTCATTCACTTTGGTATTCACATCACGGTTAAATTCAGACACATAAGCACTTGTAACTGTCTGCACTGTATCTCCTGACTCCAGCGGCGGTAAAAATAAGGCAAATGGTGAATTATAAAGAATCGCTATCACAGCAATAACCGGAACTGCAACGATTACCACTAAAAGAACCAACAGCAAAAGTACAAGTCCGATAATCGGAGCTGCCGCCTTTATCCAGAGAACTGCCTTTTTTACAATCAGATCTTTTACCAGTTTTACAACACTGTCCGTCTGATTTTCCTGTTCTTTCATCTTATCCAGAAAAAATTTAATCTTTCTGCTACGGTTCGCTGCTTTCACATCCTTCGCCTCAATAGATACACCCGTGGCATAGCCTGCCGCCATGCCGACTGCTGTACCTGCTCCC
>OKVF01001297.1_pt1 | contig 20097 bp, 18 predicted proteins | sample 1604831 | NCBI WGS metagenome assembly OKVF01 (sample SAMN01760980, study PRJEB22395) | human gut metagenome
CACCACGCGCTTCACGTACAAATAGTTCATTTTGAACCCGATACGCCCCTTGTCATTGACGGGATAGTTGAACACCACGATATCATTGTAACGCAGGCCGCGCCGACCCCGTGTGCGGACGCTCTCCATCCGTCCGTCCGTGAAGTCCAGCGACGTGTAGAGCCGCGCCCCGAATATCGTCTTGTCCACCCGCACCTTGTCGCCCGGAAGCAACGTGGGCGACATCGAGTCCGACGGGATGATGAACGTATCAGCCATCAGGGCGCGCCAACCGTAGCGTACCGCCAGAACCAGGATCACAACGCCCCAAACGGCGCATAAGGCGTACACCGACTTACAGACTATGTTCCACGCTTTCATCGGCCTTATCCTTTTGCTCTATGATACACACCCCGGCCGTCACAGCAAGTCCCAGCACCAGACAGAAGGCATACCGCCACAACACCCCTTCGTCGTTCTTCATCAGATCGCCGGCCGTCGCTTCCCGTTCCGGACGGAACACTGACAGGTTGCGCTTGGCACGTACGATGCCTCCGTCCACCACCACAAGGCCGGCTTCCGCACGCAACAGCGACTTCAGCGTCACCTTGTCCGTATAATAGGTATCCAGACCGGTCCTTCCGTTCATACCCGGAAGTGTCCACAGGCAGAGGGCAATCCGCCCTGCTTCCGCCTCGGCACGCAGGCCATAGAGTTTGCGTATCTCATCTTCCACGAGTTCATGTGGTGTGACTACGGCCACCAAAGGTCTTTCGCGGGATACCTCCAACAACGAGTCTGTGACCTCTTCATACTCACTGTCGTACACCCCAAAACCTGGAATTTCAGACAAGTCAGCCCCACGGCCGAAAGGCAGGAAATCCACCGGAGGCAACCACACCGCCGAGTAAAGGGGTATGGCCAGGGAGAATACCGCACAACAGGAAACCGTGCGCCATCCTTGCGGACCAGCCCAAGACTCCGTCCGCACGACCCGCAGATGCCAGAGAGCTAATGCCAAAAGTGCCACATTCTTCAATAAGGTGGCTTCATGTCCCAACGTGAAAGCCTCGCCAAAACAGCCACAGTCCTGCACCGACATCCCCATGGGCGAGAAAGCCAGCCAGGCCGTCAGCGCAGTAAAGGCAGACATCACCGCCACCGCACACCAGGCCACGGCCTTACGGAACATGCCTGTGAGCAGAAGCAGCCCGAGGCACAACTCCCCGGCACAGAGACACACGGACCATGCCAAGGGATAGTCGGCCACAAAGCCGTTCCAGCCCCATACGCGGAAATATTCCGACAGTTTCAACGACGTGCCGTAAGGATCCACGCCTTTCAGCCAACCGGAGACTACGAAGCACATAGCCAACAGCAGGGAAGGGATATGACGGAGGAGGTGTTTCATATTATTCGCGTTTGCCTAATTTTTCTTCCACGATTTGCCAGAACATTTCCTCGATCTTCTCGTTTTCCAAAGGATTCCCAACCAACAACACGTTGTTGTTTTCATCCAATAGAAAAGTGTGAAACATTGGATTACGCGGTAAATGGGGATTTGAACGTTCAAATATGCCAAGTGTGTCTATATAAATGGGATATTCAGGCGCATACGTCCTTACCGTCCAATCAAAGCCAAGCCGATCTTCAGTAGAAGGAGAAAAAATAAAATAAAACTTCAAATCCTCTCCATACATCCCAACTTTTCGTAACAGTTCATCCCATTTATACATTTCACTCAATTTACAAGATGAACAAACCAAAGAGTCTGCATATACAACCCATTGAAAAGATGGAGCGTTTATTTCAGAATCAACCTCCTGCCCTCTCTCTACGTACTCCATACTATCCAAACATAAAGTAATAATCTGAGACTGAAATGCCTCTAATTCCCCTTTTACTTGTCCTTTCTTGCTACAAGAGAAAAAGAGAATACTAGAAAACAAACTCGCTAATATGTATTTCAAGACCATGGAATTCATTATTAAAGACTAAAGAAGGTAGGGGTATTTAAAATACCCTCTACCTATTTTCACAAAAAGAATTTTATTTCACCGTATAAAACAATAAAACCCAATCCCCTTCTTTAATACTATTTTCAACTTGATGATCAGCACGCCTAAATCCTTTTCGAACCAATTCATCATATATATCATATCCAGGTATCACACTTACAAATTTATTTTGATAGCATGAAATTGGTGACAACATAGCATTACTCCAATTTTTTGCGTCATCTGAAGGATTACGGTAAAACATTGAATCTTTTCTACAATAAAGATAATTCTCTGAAAATTCACCTTCTACAACCTCCATTGCAATATAATTGCTACAAAAGAAAGGAACTCCAGCCAAATAATTATAACTTCCTTGCTCTACTTTCTCTGTATCAAATCTATGCTCTTCAGGGATTTTATTCTCAAAGTCAATACTTACACAAGTATAGTTCTCTGGATTCTCCTTTGGAAATATTGTAACTCCGTCAAATCTCCATGAACTGAAGTAAACATTATCACCATAATTGGTAAAATAGCGAATATAACCTATCGGCTCTGAATAATTTTCATCATACGGAAGTAGACCTGTAATGACATTGAACTCGTTATCTGTTATATAAATAAGGTACTTACTCTGTTTTTCTTTCAAATTGCCTCCACTATTAGGAACAAAAGTTAACAAAAATTTTCCATCTGAAAGAGTTGCTATATCCCATGCCACAATGGACAAATCTTTTTTACCCTTATATTCCCCTGTATAAGCATCATAAAGATAAACTTTACGCCGATAATTATCCAATATGTATATATTGTTTTTATCTACAGTAAAATTCCTTATTTCTTGATATTCCTCCTCTCCATTTCCAAATTTGTTAAGGACAAAGTTCACATTTCCACTCATGTTGCATACGGTAATTTTACGAGTTCGAAAATCGCCTATATACATCATTCCGTTTTCACACAACATTTTATCAATATTGCGAAACAAGGCCTCTTGCGTAAGTTTTAAAGGAAGATAAGTAACAGAATCCACACAATCTGAAATACTTCCCATTTCCTGTTTCTCAAAATCTAAAACCTCAGTAATTTTTATAATTCCATCCTTTTCAGACTTTTGAGAACAGGCAGCAAAAAGCACCACACATATAAAAAAAATTATTCTCCTCATAATAGATCAGCTCTTACCTATGTACAGGACATTTTCTGGTATCACACCCACTACCTCCACCTGGACAAGTTACAATTTTGGCTCGACATTTTTTCAAACCTCCAAGAGATACTCCACAGTCAAAAATAACTTGGTATCCATTAGGATACTCATAAGAGCCTTCACCCGAAGTTGCCAACGCCTCCGCATTCGCCAACAACAAATCACTTTCACTCGCTCCATTATACGCATCATAAGTGCGATACCCGGCATAAGCAGACAAGCCCAACACCACTGCGCCCATCAAAGGCGCAAAGAATTTCTTTTTCATTGCTTTTAAAATTTTTAAATTATACCCTTTGCAGATTTCGCGGCTTCATTCTCTTTTGTGCCGACCACCTGTGTGGGATTCGGCACAAAGGAAATACAAAATTTTCATAAACCAACGTCTACAAGCGTCTTTTTTCGTCTGCAATTTTGAAGACATCTGTCTACACGGCGTTTCATCCTTATTATCAATAAATTAAGACTATCTTCTACATTGCATCTACGAAGTATCTACAGAACGTCTACACGATTTTCATGCTGAATTTTATGTTCTATTCTTTCATTCCAAGCCATAACGGATCTTGAAAAGCGAGAAACAAAGGTCAGAAAAGGTATGAAACAGTCATGGAATATTGCTTCTGACCGGATAGAGACACTCCTGACCACACACGCTAATACTCCGACTGATTCAACGACATGCCGATCCACGCCCTTCAGCCTGCAGATGGACCAAAATACATCATCAATGGCATTTCTTCTGACAGGATAGCGGACATTCTACATGGATGTTGCCACAACCTCTTCTACAGATCCTTATGAGAAGTATATACCAGACAGATACGTCCGGAAGTATCACTGACCACATCAAAAGGCATGGATTTCAACGCCAAACGGGTAGAATATTTTATGTTTCTTATTTTAGTCTTGCTGCACCCCAGTTTTTCACATAGTCCGGATTGAAACAACTCATTGAACTTTTCCAATGACAAAGCATGATCTTCCTTACGTAACAAGGCATCCAAAAACACAGCAACGCGAGGAGGGATCTTGACCACATCGCCTTCATAAGACACATATCCATCGGACATATTGACCAATAGAGAAGAGAAAACGGAAGGCGACGGCTCTCGGGCAGATGCACCGGAGCCTTCTTCATCCGTTAATTTTAAAAGTTCCAAACGGCCAACCAGAGAACGCCAGAAAATAACAGCGGTCAGCACCAACAGGCCGATCATGGAAACACAAAAAGCATACAGCAGCTTAAGATGAAGCCCGTCCACCCGGCAATCTTCCGTAAGCGTCAGGTTATGACGCAACGGATAATCATGCCATTCTTTCAGCATAAGGAAAAAAAATATAAATTCACACAGCCACAACACGCCCCATAAAGCCGGGGCCTGCATCAGTTTTAAAACCGGTTTGCTTAATCTTATCATAATTTGACGAATTGATTATTACCAGAATTTTTGTTTACCATTCTCATATTCGAATATACGTTCGTCCACACCGCGCGAACGGTTTCTGAGCAGCAAGAGAGCATCGAGTGGTATGTCGCGGTAGAGAAGCGAATCCGACTGCGCCACCTTCACCCCGGCTGACTTCCACTCACCACCGTCACACACGAACAGTTCGTATGTGTCGCCTGGACGGACAAAGTTATCGCGGTGACGTGGAGTGTAAGCCACACTGCCCACGGCTTTCTTCACACCTAAATCCAATCCTACCCAACCGTCGTAGAGTGTAGGATAACCATACGAAGTCGTCAGATCGCCGTCCATAGCCTTGAAATAAGACCATTCGCCGTATGCTCCACGCTCAGGACCGATTATGCGGCCCTGCAAGGCAGAACCGTCGGGAGCACGGAACGACACTTCCGCCACATTGCAGTAACCCTTGTATGGGCCAAAATAGCGGACGTAACGGTAACGCTTCGTCGTGTCAGTACGAACCACCGTGCAGAGGCGGGACGGAGTCTCGTCGATGAGATAAAGCGTATCACGGTGGAGAAAGTCGGGCGTGTCGCTGCCTTCAAAAACACCACCGACCATGCGTCCGAGGTAAAATTCGCCGATCATGCCGAACTTGCTCAACAACACGACATCCCCTTTACGGTTTCCAGGAGAATGAAAAGTCAAAGCCCCGGTTTCCTTATCCATTACAAAAGGATGGGACACAGTATGCATGCTCTCTGAGGTTTCATCATAAACGGCCAGACAATATACCGTACCTCCATGACAGTCAGGAAAACAGGCCTCGCGGCCGTCATAGGCTATACAAGCCACCGGTTTCCACTCCAGGCGAGTTGACATGCAAAGGTAAAGAGGATTTCCCTTTTCCACGGGAACTGTCAGCCTGCTGTCCGGAACGCGTACAGCAAAGGTTTTCTTCCCGGCATACACTTTGGTGACATCCTCAAAACAGGGATAACCGAACCGGGGATGGCGGCTTCCAGGAGTCCCGGGAATACTCTCGGCCAAAGAGCGGTTCAGACTGAAACGCTGTCGGAATACCTTGCCATACACGTCACCGTAGTCTTCGGGTTTACCGAGACGCTGGCGCCAATAAAACAGCGAGAACCACCACGTCTTCCCATGAGGATCCACAAAGAAGTTCCAATAATGGTCCACGTTGTTGTCGCCACGCAAAGGCAGTTCCTCCACGCCGCAGGGAATACCCAAGGCACGGAACACGTAAACAGCCATGTGACAGAGGTCCAAACAACTGCCGGACTTCCATTCAACGATTTGCGGCCCGATATGCACCTCACTGCCCATCTGCCCCGTAAAACGGTAAGGCGATTTGAAAAGACTGTCAAGCAGGATATCAGCCGCATAGGCCGGGTCTTCTATCCTCGGATCATCAAGATGCCGTTCAATGGCTGGCATGAACTCATAATAGAGTTTCTCACGCCAAGGCTCCAGCTTTTCGTTGCCTACACGGTAAGGCAATATGTACTCACAAAACTGGGCGAACGAAATATTCTTTCCCCACGGCTGTTCACGCCATACCTTGAATGCCCATTCTATATTACGCACCAGATAGCCGGGATCAATATAGGTATCTTTCTTCCAGCTGACTTTACGTACACCAGACGTGCCATACAGGCTGAAAGCGGAATCCATCGCCTGCTGGTAACTGTAGCGACCGGTAGCAAACAGTCCGTAGGCCGTATACAACCCGCGCATGTCGGCACTGTCCACCCCTGTATGATAACCCAAATTGTCTATCAGGAAAAGGGCTGCCGCGTGCTTCAGGCTGTCTCCTTCATACATTTTCAGCACAGCTTCCAGACCGGGATTGGCTTCCAATATGGTCGACCGGACCTTTTCCACATCATAGTTATCAGCCTTTTTCGGCAAGCTTAACAACAGACCTGCTGACGTGCATGCCACCACACTCATTCCCAAATACCATATCTTATGGTTTCTCTTTTCTCTTTGTTTCATACATTTATTTTTATGGATTTTATGATATATACGAATGAGAAGCAGATTTCACGCAAAAAAAACACCAACCTTAACACATGTTAACAATTTAACAACTATAGAACGGCACTGCAATATCTCTTTAATAATAGTTTGTTAAAAATGAGCCAAACCCAATCGGGTTTGGCCGTAAATAAAATGTGTTCTTTGAAAAGTCTGTCAATAAAAAGTGTATCTTCTTCAGTCCCAGACACGTAAAAAATCGTTCAGGCATGTAAGGCAGACATCACCGCCACCACACACCAGGCCACGGCCTTGCGGAACATGCCTGCGAACAGGAGCAGCCCGAGGCACAACTCCCCGGCACAGAGACACACGGACCATGCCAAGGGATAGTCGGCCACAAAGCCGTTCCAGCCCCATACGCGGAAATATTCCGACAGTTTCAACGACGTGCCGTAAGGATCCACGCCTTTCAGCCAACCGGAGACTACGAAGCACATAGCCAACAGCAGGGAAGGGATATGACGGAGGAGGTGTTTCATATTATTCGCGTTTGCCTAATTTTTCTTCCACGATCTGCCAGAACAGTTTTTTTATTTTTTCACTTCTTGATGGATTTCCTACCAACACAACGTGATTGTCTTTGTCCAACAGGAAAGTATGGTATACAGATTCTCTCGGGATATGGGGATTCTCACGAATAAAGATGCCTGCCGTATCCACATGCACAGGAAGCAACGGAGACATCGTTCTCATGGTGAAATAGAACTCGTTCAAATCTTTTTGCAACGGCATGAAGATAAAACAAAGCGACACACTTTTTCCATAGGATTCCAAATCATGAATCAGCCCGTCCAACAAGTACATTGTTTTCAACCCACAAGAAGAACATGCCGCCGTATCGGAGTAGACCACCAACTTAAAGTCCGTGTCATATCTTTCCTCACTGACTACCGTGTCTTTGCCATTCCACATACACCGCATCTTGTCCAAAGATAGTGAAACCGGACGGGACTGCAATTGCACAATACCATCCTTGAAGTCTTTCTTTCTCGTACACGATATAAAACTAAGTATGGACAGCAGCAACAACAAAACACCTGTATTCCTCATATATCACTTCAATTTATAGGAAACTCACTGTTTTTCATGAATACCATTCTTAAAGCAATAAATCTATTCAAAGGCATAGTCTAACACATGAAAATCATTATCCATGGGGGTGCGGAATATGACTCGCTTATTGATTGGGTCATAGACCATCTCTGACGCAATAATGTCTATACTAATTTTCCTGACAGGATTTCCATCATAATCATAGACTTCTATGGAAGATGTTCCTGAAAGCTCTGATGTCCGTACGTCTCTTTGGGATAAAAGATAAATATAGTCTCGACATATTACATCTGTATAATATACGTCTTTCCTATTTTTGTCATCACCGTCACCCTGCATAATTAATCCGGGAATCACATGATGGGAATCTGACAAAGATGAAATCATAAAACGATCGATGCGTTGAAAAGCAAAAACTGCATGATCATCTGTCACGCCATACGAAAAATCACGTAAGAGCGCATTCCTGTTTTCATCACTATCTGAAAAACTGAGTGAATCCACGGATGCCAATGTTTCAATATCCGCAATTTTCCATGACACTTCCTTTGGACTATGCGTGATATATGCAAAAGCAGAAGATGAAACAGGCTTTACGGAGTTTAAAGGGATTTGGGCAACCAGGTCTTTCTTTTTTTGAATGGCATACAGGCTGTCCTTCTTTACTACATCATAAATACCCAATCGCACATTGTCAATAACTGTGTATACGCTCTCGTCCCTTGGTATCAGATGGGGGGAGATCCATTCATTTTCCCCGTTTCCTGTGCGACCGAACTCACCGATCACTTGAAAATTCGTAGTATTGAACACGTAATAAGACGGATGGTCTCCACGATTCCTGCAAATCAGAATGGTGTCTATGATATTCCATTCTTTTATATCCATGACTTCCTTTATTATCACTGGATAAGTATTTAATGAAACGATGGAATCAAACTCCAGGGAATTGGATTTTTCTTCCCAATCTGATGCTGCATTCTTATGGTTACATGACACAAGAACGGCCACAAATGATAAATACATTACAATTCTCTTCATAAATCATACGTCATTATGTTTCATACTCTTACACGTTGAAGAACATGAAACTTGATTTCAAAAAAAAATCAAACACAAGAACCTGAAGGATTATAACCATTACTTTAATTAAAACCTCCTTCATCATCGGCCAACGCCTCCGCATCAGCCAACAACAAATCACTCTCATTCACTCCATTGTACGCATCATAAGTACGATACCCGGCGTAGGCCGACATGCCCAACACCACTGCGCCCAACAAGGGCATAAGAATTTTTTTCTTCATATATTTAATTTTTAAATTACACTTTCCTAAACTATATTTAAATTACCTTAGACACTCTTCCAACCAGAGCTTCAGGGTTCATTTCAAGTTTCACAAACGTCAGACTGTCATATATATCAGAATAATCAAGAATGGAATGCTCGTCCATATTTCCAAGAGAAAGACATGGAAAAGATTCATTTTCAAGATCGTATTATCCTGACAACGAATCATTCTTTGGTGAATAAGAACAAAATACGAAAAGCAACCAGCCTCCGCCTATAACAAGATATTTCTTTATATTCACTTTCATTTTAATTTTATTACGGTCGGCTGAGTCACATAAAAAAACTTCCACCGACAATGTTTTACAAATAGATTTCAGGTATAACTTAACCCTGCAATGATCGATTGACAATAATCGCATCACAAATTTGCATTCATAGCAATGTGTCCATAAAATCTCCATCTTAACCATACGGTTCCTGTTCAGGCCGGGCGTATATTATGATTTCTCTATCCGCAGTCATAAACAGAAAAAGGATTATATAACAGACTGCAGGATCTCACCGCAATCATACTTATACATCATTTCTTCCTCACTCATGCCGGAGAACACATAAACATACCGGTTCTGATAAATGAAAAACGAGGAAGCCATAAAAGGCAACTTAAGACAAAGGAGCGGACGGCCCGACCAATCAAAAAACTGTAATTCGGATGTCCCCATACCCGTCAGATAATCAATGGCAGACACATCATGATACAGAGCCACAAAATAATCATCATAAGACAAAATATTACCATAATACTCATGGCGCAACTTCTTGGGGCGACGGTCCACCTCATCCACATTATCCAATTCGGTTCCCACGCAAAGCGTTTTACTGCTATCTGTTTTCAAAGAATACAAATTAATCTGATTCAACCGTAAGAGGCCTTCGGCCACCATCATACGATTACGGCTCACACAACGAACAGCTGACAGGGTATTAATATCCTCTTTTATACGCATCCGGTTAAGATTTCCTATATGATCGATTTCATGCTCCACACCGTCCACATATAAGCTTCTGACATATCCTACAAAGTCATTATCCTTTAAAAAATAGAACGACGTATCCGATAAACTTACCACAAAATTCAGATTATCGTACTGTTCAAATCTTTTCTCCTGTAAACAGACCAGCCGGTTCCGTTCGATGGTTTTCGTCAAATTGCATCTGTACCATGTCTTTTTCGGAGGGCACCAGAAATCGCATAACAGGGCTGTATCCGTCTGCATGACCATTTCCGAACAGGGCAGGCTGACAAATTCATTATCGCCATGCCCCTTTGCTAAGAAATGACCTAAAAAACGGTTATTGTTCAAGGAATAGACTTTCCAAAAATATTCGCCATTCATCATCTTGAAAATCATCAGTGTGTCTATGGAAAAGACATCCACACAGCCGGCCAGATCAAGAGATAATGGACGGATGGCTTCCAACTCCACTTCCCTGGGAAAGGCATCAATAAAATTCACTTCGTTACACTGAAGCTTTTGTTCGTCACTAGAAGAAGAACATCCCGCAACGATTAAAAGAGAAGCAACTATCCAAAACAAATTTTTCATGCTGACTTATAATTTAATGATAAACTTCTCATGCATTAATTTTATAGTTTTTATGATGTATACGAACGAGACGTAGATTTCACGCTAAAAAGCATCAGTTTTTAATATAAGTTAACAATCGAAATTTATGAAACAATCCAGAGATATCATTTAGTACACTCTTTACAAAGTTGATTTTAAGATCTTACACAAAAGACCATAAATACAGATTAAATTTCAACCGGGATTGACTGTTCAGGAAAAAACCAGACCGTTCGGATATTGGAATATCCGATTTAATTTGCTAAATTCGCAATAGAATCAAAATCCAATTAATTATGGGCAAGCTATATCCGGTTGGAGTACAGAATTTTGAGAAAGTGATTTCCGGTGGTTATGAATATATCGATAAAACCGCCTTAGTATACCGGCTGTTCAATACGGGAAGTTATTATTTCCTGAGTCGTCCGCGACGCTTCGGAAAAAGTCTGCTTCTGTCGACCATTGAGGCATACGCACAGGGAAAGAAGGAACTTTTCAAGGGGCTGGCGCTGGAAAAACTGGAAAAGGACTGGACGGTCTATCCGGTATTGCATCTGGACCTGAACACACAGAAATACGACTCACCGGAATCGCTCACCGGCATCCTGAATGATAATCTATGTATTTGGGAAAACAAATATGGGGCACGCGAAAGCGAAACAAGCCTGTCTCTACGTTTCCAGGGTATTATCCGCCGGGCCTGCGAACAGACGGGACGACGGGTCGTGATCCTCATTGACGAATACGACAAACCCATGCTTCAGGCCATCGGCAACGAGGCCTTGCAAAACGAGTACCGCGGTATGCTGAAAGCTTTCTACGGCGCCCTGAAGTCCATGGACGGATGTATCCGATTCGCCTTGCTGACGGGAGTCACCAAGTTCGGCAAGGTCAGTGTTTTCAGCGACCTGAATAATCTGAGAGATATTTCCATGACCGACCAGTATGCCGAAATCTGCGGTATCAGTGAAAAGGAAATGCACGCGTATTTTGAGGAAGACATTCACGAACTGGCCTCTGCCACGGGGATAAGTTACGAAGAAACCTGCAAGGAACTGAAGACCAATTACGACGGCTATCATTTCACGGAAAACGCAACCGGCATGTACAATCCTTTCAGCCTGCTGAACACCTTTGCGAAGAAAAAATTCGGCAGCTACTGGTTTGAAACGGGAACGCCGACTTATCTGGTCGAGCTGCTCAAACTGCACCACTACCCGATCGAGGAACTGGAGCACATCGTCACCAGTCAGCCGGTACTGGACAGCATCGACACGGCTTCCACGGATCCCATCCCCGTCATCTACCAGAGCGGTTACCTGACCATCAAGGGGTACAACAGGATGTTCGAGAACTACACGCTGGGCTTCCCCAACCGGGAGGTGGAACAGGGGTTCTTCAGGTTCCTGCTGCCCAACTACGCTGCCGTGAGCGTCAGCAAGTCGCCCTACCAGATCCAGTGTTTCGTAGAGGAAGTGATGGCAGGAAAGGTGGACGATTTCTTTGAACGGCTGAAAACGATGTTTGCCGATATTCCTTACGAACTGGCGCGCGACCGCGAAGTGCATTACCAAAACATTCTTTACATCATTTTCAAGCTGATGGGGTTCTACATACAGGTGGAATACCATACCAGCCGCGGACGGGTTGATCTGGTTCTCCAGACACAGGACTACGTATACATCATGGAATTCAAGCTGAACGGCAGCGCGGAAGAGGCTTTGGCGCAAATCCGCACAAAAGGCTACGCCGAACCGTTCGCCAAGGACAGCCGTACGGTCTACGAAGTCGGGGTCAACTTCAGTGACGAGATCCGCAACATTCAGGACGTCAAAATCGAAACCCTTTGACAAAATACAGACATGACTCATTCCATCATTATTGCAGTCATACTGATTATTACCGGGCTGCTGGTCTGGAAATATCCCGGGCTCATAGCCGGGTATAACACGATGACTCCCGAACAACAGCGGAATGTTGATATCAAGGGACTCAAGGCTTTCATGTGCCGTGCGTTCTGTCTCGTGGGAATCGCTGTTATACTTGCCGCATACCTTTTCCGGCAGTTTATCAATGGAATAGCCGCTGATCTGATGTCTACCATACTGATCCCCTTATCGGGAACCGCCTGCATACTGATCGGCGCGCAACGTTACGACCATAATCAAAAAAAGAGAAGTTAAATAATTTTCTTCTATATTGACAATCATTTACTTTATCCATAAAAAATCATGAATATTTTTCTTTTTTCCGCCCGAGCGGGTCGACAAGTCAGGCACGGGCGGAAAAATGAACGGTGCACCAAATGCTTCATGTTCATACCGCCATAGAGAAAAAGAAAGGATTTTTTACCATATTCTTTTTTGATTTCCTGCAATTGTCTCCTTTATTTTATTTCCACATAAACCAAAGCCGGAAGGGGGATTCTGCCGTCAAACATTTTCCTGATCACCTCAGGGGTTTCGGCCAAAGTTTCATCCCACCAATCTTCCCCTTCACCGGCCATCACATCGACCACATTATCCTCCGTGATCAGATAAACCAGATATTTGCCCTGGATGAAAAACAGATTGGACGGAAAGAAGCCCTTGAACAAGGAAGTAAACAGAAATTCTTTCCCCGTCCGCTTGTTCTTCAAATAATGCAACCCGACACCGACAGAATAATCCACATTCACCCATTCCCCGTTTTCTTCGTATTTGGTCAGATTGTACACATAACCTTCATAATTTTTCCGTATATCTGCCTTCCCATTGCGTTTCAATTCGGATACCACGTCCTGGGGTAGAAACTTGCCTTTAAAATCCACATGGACAGCGCGACTGAGCGTATCACCGCTAAAAATGAAAACAGTATCACACAAGTTCGGAATATAACATAAACCGACATCCGAATGCCAGAACGGCATATCCGTGGTAAACATCTGATGATCCTCCAACGGACGGTAATTGCTCTTGTTATGCCCCGACGGATCATACACGGACAATTCATACGTAGTCTCCCGGCTGTCATCCAGCATACGGAAGGCGAAGGCATAGTTTCCGGTTTCAGTCAGGCCGAAAGCATAAGGCCAGATATCCTCCAGAACATCCGTTGACAGATATTTTCCCATAGCATCATACTTGATAACCTTACGTCCTTCACTGTCGAACAGATAAATGCATCCATTGTGCGGATCGACGTCAAAATCGGAAGGCTGACGATACATTTCATTCAAAGCACGTCCCACTTCTCCCACTTTATACAAATAATGGCCCAGAGTATCAAACACCATCACACGTCTCGTCACTTCTTTGTCCATCACATAGATTTTGCCATTCCGGAACAACATCTTGTCATACTGTGGAAGAATTATTCCATCGGCACTTTTTAAGGAAATCACCTTTGGAATAAGATATTGGTTTGTATCCAGCAATTCTGTCTGCTTCATATCAATCACCAGTTTCTTCACGGTATAACTATTACGAGACTCATCCGCCCTGTGTTTTTTACATGCGGTAAACAATAATCCTAAAAGTACAATCAATAAACCGAAATTTCTTGCCATAACTCCCTTTAACTTACAGACCAGGCCGTATACCCCACAGCAAAAGGCCTGAAAAACATGATTCACACAACATCATCCATTCCATCTATCCCCCTGCAAACTTCAGACAGGTTTATCCCCTCTTTACCGCCTCTACGGCCATACCATCATTTTGCAGGACAGTTGTATGGATTCCGGCACAAAGAAAATCAAAAAAGATTAAAAACAAGCGTCTACAGATATCTTTTTTCGTCTTCAATTTTGAAGACGTCCGTCTACAAAACGTTTCCATTTTACAATCAACAACTTGCACAAATCATCTACAGACAGTATTTACAGGAAAAAGTGCGTGCCGAAAACAAGTTTATCGTACAAAACAACAAATGATCATTCCAGACGGCATTTCCAGCTGCCACACCGGCCCCCGGAAGCCATCATCTGTCGGTTACTTAAATGCCCCAACACCAGAAATCTCATCTCCAGAGAATTTCTTCATCTGACCCTTCACCCCTTCACAGCCCTGTATCCATGCGGGGTTCAGCGTGAAGGATACCCTTCACCGCTCCTTCACGAGATGGTTCACAGCCTGAAATCCGGCTTGTGACTCAAATAATCATTCAGATACAAATTTTCTCAAATCATGACATTTTCAAAAAAGTAAGGCTTACTTTTTAAAAAGTAAAGCTTACTTTTTTGAAAGTAAGCCGAGTTTTTTGGAAAATCTCCCATGAAAACAGACATGGAAACCGACCTTACAATTTCTTTAAAAAACAAGTCGCAGAATAGTGGTACAGGCATTTTCAGACGCACAGAACGAAGCATTTTTCAATGGCACTTTTTGTCGGAAAGCGAACGATAAGGCGCCAGAACGCCTGAAAATATGTGAGACAGGCCGTGAAACAGGTGAAAGCCATCATTTCACTGCATAATAATTTATGGACCAACTCATTACCATATACTGTGAAAAGGTGAAGGCAAAGTCGGAAAAAACCGATTTCAGGGTATTTCCTGGGCAAAAAAACGGCCATTCGGAGCCAGACTGGCCGGAAGCACCCGCATCGGCCGGACTGATGCTCCTGCGGAAGAACTGTGGCGTCATACATTCCGCATATCCTCCCTCCAAAAAGAAAAAAATTTTTTAACCCCTCCCATTTTGATTTCTTGCAATAATTCATTTCCTTTGTATACAGGTAATATTCAAAACAGATTCTCATGAGTAATTTAAAAGACAGATACATACGGTTCGACTGGGCCATCAAAAGGCTGCTCAGGGACAAAGCCAACTTTGCCGTCCTGGAAGGACTGCTCACCGTGCTCTTCGAGGACAAGACACAGATCGTGGAGATATTGGAAAGCGAAGGCAACCAGCTGGCGGAAACGGACAAGTTCAACCGAGTGGACATCAAGGCCAAAAACAGCAAGGGGGAAATCATCCTCGTGGAAGTGCAGAACACAAGGGAAATCTATTACCTTGAAAGGATCCTTTTCGGGGTGGCCAAAACCATCACCGAGCATATCTCATTGGGAGAAAGCTACGGCAACATCAAGAAGGTCTACTCCATCAGCATCGTCTATTTCGACTTGGGAAAGGGCAACGACTATCTCTACCACGGACAGAACCGCTTCATCGGCGTGCATACTGCCGACGAACTGCAGATCACGACCAGACAGGAGGAAACCATCCTGCCCAAATTCCCCAGGGAGATCTTTCCGGAATATTACATCATACGCGTCAACGAATTCAACAAAGTGGCCAAAACACCTCTCGAGGAATGGGTGAATTATCTGAAAACAGGAGAAATAGAACCCGACACGAAAGCACCCGGACTGAGCGAAGCACGAGAAAAACTGAAATATTACAGCATGTCACCGGCAGAACGGTACGCTTACGATGAGCATATCAATGCCATCATGATACAGAATGATGTCCTGAGTACGGCCAAACTGGAGGGATTGGCAGAAGGAAGAGCAGAAGGGAGAGCGGAAGGTCTGGCGGAAGGACGTGCAGAAGGACGTGAGGAAGGACGTGAGGAAGGACGTGAGGAAGGGAGAGCAGAAGGAAAGGCTGAAGCCATATTGTCTACGGCACGTAATCTGAAAGCCATGGGACTGTCTCCGGAAGACATATCCCGAGCCACCGGACTGTCCATAGAAGAAATACAAGGGTTATAACCATTCATCAAATCCCATTGGAATGATCCAATACAGGAACGGCTTATCTGAGAACACCTGTCTGCAAAACAGGGTTCTCAGAATTATTCACTCCTGACATCACAATCATTGCCAACGTCAGGACGAATTTCTGTCATCTTTCGCGCTATCGGCTTCATGTTACGGCTATATGTCAGGCTATTTATATCCCGACGCTACATTTCAAACTACATCAGAGGCCTGTCCCCTTTATTTTATTTCCACATAGACCAAAGCCGGAAGGGCGATTCTGCCGTCAAGCATCTTCCTGATCACCTCATGGGTTTCGGCCAGAGTTTCATCCCACCAATCTTCCCCTTCACCGGCCATCACATCGGCCACATTATCCTCCGTAATCAGATAAACCAGATATTTGCCCTGGATGGAAACAGATTGGACGGAAAGTTTTATTCTTATTATCAATAATTTAAGCCAATCGTCTACAAGGTATCTACAAAACGTCTACACGATTTTCATGCCGAATCTTATGTTTTATTCTTTCATATCAAGCCATAACGGATCTTGAAAAGCGAGAAACAAAGACCAGAACAGGTATGAAACAACAGACGAGATTGCAACTTGATAATTTCTTCTCGCAAGTCGAAGATTTATCATTACAAGCGATACAAAATGGAATCCCCATCAATATAATTCATAGGAATCTTGCACAATGCCGCATTTTCATAATCATTCGCGCTATCAACTTCATACTATTGCAATATGTCCGGCAACCTATACTCCGAAGCTACAAAATGGCTATCGTCTTCATTAATGGAAACGATCCGATGATTTTTCGTATCAATAGCAAAACATACGCTTGCATCTATCCTCAAACGGCAAACAGGGTTACCCTCCCAATCAAAAACCAGAATCAGACTTTTACCTGCATCCTGTTCTTCTTTATCACCAATATACAAAGCATAAATATGGCGAGAGGTAGAAGTGACATCAGCAAAAAACATACGAGGGTCGTACTTGTTGATTTCTGAAGGTTTCATTACAGATTCATAAAAAACAGATTGTACCAAACGGCCATCCGAAGCACGGATATCGATCTCCGGCAGATTGAAATATGCCATGGCTACGCGGGAATTCCCGGCTGAATAAGAAGCCGTGCTTTGCGCCACGTTGAAAACATCCTCCTCAGTTCCCGAAAACTCATATACCGCGTCCTGTTCCTCCGCTTTGTCTTGCGACAAATCTGCCACAAAGAAATTGCAACTATACATATTGTTCACTCCCAAACAACTGTCTTTCCCGTGAAGAAAAAGAAAAGACGGCTCTATGTTCCATGACACAGGAACCTCAAATACACATTTGTTCTCTTCAGACTCATCCAATGCAACCTTATATAATTTACGCTTTGGACGTTCTAATATATACACATATTCTTTTCCACTTTCCTCCACATACTGGCCACAATAGAGAGGGGCCATGAATTCTCCATTGCCATGTCCCTTGGCAGAGATTTCGGATATAAAAGAGAAATCGTTGTCCAACACGAAAAAGAAATGGTCTGCCTTTCTCATCCCAATAAATTTATCCCCTGCCATAGAAATGGCATAAGTACCGGGATAACGATTAAGGGAATCTATTCCTGTCGCTTGTAAATCATATTCCGACGGGAATTCTTCCACAAGCCTCACATTCTCCCGACCCTTACAACACACCAATAATAAAACAACAAAGGGAAAAAGGAACAATACTACAAAAAAACTTTTCATACTACAATTCAATTTTATAAGTAAAAATCAAAGCATTCAATTCACCATTCCTATATCTATCCATATACGGCTTCAATATATCCGGCATATCGTCTTTGATAAAACTGTCCGGAAGGTCAAAAACGGTGGTCAAAAACGGAGCATAGTAACGTCCGTCCTCGTATATCAGAGGAGCCGGATAAAGTATCTGTCTGGAGATTCCATCCTCACTTAGATAAGGCGCATCAAATTGAGTAATAACAGTTTGTCCATCTTTCTTGTCATAAAAAACATCAAAAGCCTCCGTGTAGCCCATCCTGCGATATATATAATCAGGAGAATCTATAAACTCGCTTGTATAAAAGGTTTTTCCTCTGGTTCCCCATATAAGTTCCCCATCATCCCGGACTTTTTGCATTTCATCCGCACTCATGAGTTGGTATTTACCCTTATAATTATATTTCAAATACGGCCGAACCGTGTCTTTTTTTATCTCATATACATATTCTGACAATAAGGGCGCGTAATACATACTTCCATCATACGACATGGTTATTTCATTCCAGTTCCTTACCTGCACAACACCCAAATCATTATACTGTGTCTCTATTTCCTTCTTCAACAGTTCACCCTTCTCATTATAGATATGAACTTTAAAATCATTGCTGCCGTCTATATGGCCGCCACTTGGCAACAAGGAGATGACAGAATACAACAGGCCGTCATTCATAGCCACCTCCATAAGCGCATTTTCCCCTATCACATAAGATTTTATATAACGACCTTCCAAGTCATACTTCAGAATCTTTTTCGACCGACAATCTGTCAACAACATGAATTTCTCTTTCCTGTTTACAAAGAAAGAAGAAAGTTCAATCCATGCATTTTGGGCTTTTCCACGATGATCGATTTTAAACAGAAACTTCCCATCCATATCAAACACTACAACATATCCGCCCAAACTACCAGAGAAACAATATATCTTATTATCTACTATGGCCATATCACGGATTTCCGGTATTACAGCCTCAGGCACATTTTCCAACTCGATTATATTCCAATCTTTTACAATATCCTTGGATTCTATCATACAAGATTTCTCCGTGCTAATGTGCAGAACATCAACATCACAAACCTGTGTTCTTTCTTTGCATGAAACAAACAGCATACACAAAGAAAAAACAGAAATTATTTTTTTATTATTCATATCCAACATACTACATTTTAAAAAGTATAACAATGAGCAACTTCCATCTTATGGGAAAGTTGCCGTACAGTAACCATACGGGATTACTTCTACGGAAAAACTTCATAGAAACCGAAACATGCACATACGCCTCACGATAGCCGTACAATCAGCCTTCCCACAAAACAGAATCATTTAAGATATTTACTTATATCATTTAGATGATACACTACAAATACCCGGTGTACAATAAGTGCTACTTTGCGAATCATAACATTGAATCTTTCTGCCCTGCTTTTGTTTACCGTCCAATAAGATCCAACAAGTTTCCCCATCGGGTACACCAATAGTTCCATAACCTCCTTCATCACCAGCCAACGCCTCCGCATTCGCCAACAACAAATCACTTTCACTCACTCCATTGTACGCATCATAAGTGCGATACCCGGCATAGGCTGACATGCCCAACACCACTGCGCCCAACAAGGGCATAAGGATTTTTTTCTTCATATATAATTTAATTTTTAAATTACACTTTCCTAAACAATATTTAAATTACCTTAGAGACTCTTCCAACCAGAGCTTCAGGGTTCATTTCAAGTTTCACAAACGACAGGCTGTCATATATATCAGAATAATCAGGAATGGAATGCTCGTCCATATTTTCAAGAGAAAGACATGGAAGAGATTCATCTTCAACATCATATTCTCCTGACAACGAATCATTCTTTGGTGGATGAGAACAAAATGCGAAAAGCAACCAGCCTCCGCCTATAACAAGATATTTCTTTATATTTACTTTCATTTTAATTTTATTACGGTCGGCTGAGTCACATAAAAAAACTTCCACCG
>OKVF01001312.1_pt1 | contig 19778 bp, 17 predicted proteins | sample 1604831 | NCBI WGS metagenome assembly OKVF01 (sample SAMN01760980, study PRJEB22395) | human gut metagenome
AAAATGGGGAGAAATTTCTCATTTTAACTTGTACTAAATCTTGACATAGGACCACTACCATAAAAAAATATCTTCGACACATGAACTCTTCTGCCCCTCAATTATAAGATGTTTTGGGGTTTTTGCTTCTAAAAATTCATAATAATGCCAGACCTCGTATTTCTTGACTACCCACTACTTCTCAGTTCCAAACTTATCTGTCTTCACTCTTTTTACATATTACAATTTTTCTGATAGAATCATTTTAACACTCACAGCACCTCAATACTACTTACGATTTCCGTACATCAAATAATCTCACCGTTCAAAATAATACCATCCATTCCATAAAGGCACACATGTAAACATTTTTTTAATTACCTGTTCGCAATCTGTCAACGCCTTATTTCAATCGGTGCTACAATGAATATTCCCATTTAAAATAATGCAATTAAATTAATAATTAGCGAAATGACATAGCATCACCCCCTAATTTTTACGTGATATCTACCTGCATAGGTTCTTATAAGGATAAACGTAATTAAAAATATGATGCATTTCCACAACATACCTATAAGTATCTTAATGTCAATTGTACTGACCACATTTATCAATATTACTAATAACAAATGCCCCCCTGCAATTACACTTCTTTATCTGCCAATTGAATTATTTCCATCCTCACTAACCTTGTTCACCAATTTGTCAGAGAATACTGTCAACATTTATTTTTACACGATTTTTCTACGGCTCTGATAACTATGGCTGATATGCATAATATACACATGTACTATTTGCATTTAAAATTGTCATTCTTATTGTAATATTTGTAATTTTTTTATAAATACACTTTTTAATTTGTTTCATAAATAGTTACTGCGTTATCGTATATAAAGAATAAAAATAACCTTTTCTCTTTATAAGGCTATCAAAAGTTCCCGTCTCAACAATTGCACCATTTTTTAAAGTTATTATTTCATCATATTGCTTCATAAGATTTGCCTCTAACGAATGTGTAACAACAATACACGTCACATCGTCAAGCCCTAATATTGAATTTAAAACTTGATATGCCGTTTCAGGATCAAGGGACGATGTTGCTTCATCCACAAGTAATATTTGCGATTTTTTTAACAAACTACGTGCTATGGAAATACGCTGTTTTTCACCTCCGGACAATCCACTTCCATTCTCTCCGCATAAATAATTTACGCCTTTCGTAATCATCAGCTTCGATAAACCCGATAACTTAATTGCCCTATCAATTTCCTCATTAGGAAACGTTTTAAACATTGTTATGTTATCTTCAATTGACGCATTAAACACACATACATTTTGTTGGATTATACTTACTATATCATAAAGATTATCACTATTTATTTCATGCAGCTCTGTGTCATCATAAAAAATTGTACCTACATAATTCTGATAAGAGGCCATCAACAAATTCAATAAAGTTGACTTTCCGCTACCAGACTTTCCGACAATTGCATATTTTTTCCCAAGTCTAAAGTTATAATTTATATTGTGAAGAATTTCTTTTGATATATCATATCCAAAGGACAAATTTTTGACATTGATTCCCTGTTTAAGAGTAAATGGTTCACTTTTTATAAATTCCAAAATATTATCATTTAACGCATCTGCAATTTTACAAATTAAAGCTTTTGCGGATAACCATTGCGCAAAACACGTAGGGATTGTAACAATTGGACTAATAATATAATTCATTAGTTGAACAAATACCATTGTTGTACCAATTGTAATTTTCTTTCCAGATAAAGCAAGATAAACACCAAAAATGAAAACACCCAATTGGGCAACAACTCCTGCAACGCTTCCAAGCAATTGAACCAAAATCATTTTTTTATATTTATAGTTTTGATATTTTGAAAGTTTATTTACATTTGAACTAAAAAGTTGCAATATTTCATTTTCTGCTTTAAACGCCTTAATCACAGCAAAACCGCTAAGACAATCTCGAATAGTTTCTGTATAAACTTGATTTTTATCAGATACTTTTTTTTCTGCTTCAGCCACTTCATTACTTGTTATAAAAGAAGCAATCAATGGTAGAACCGATAGTATTCCCGCCATCAATGTCAATATAGGACTATACCATATCATTAATGCTAATGCTCCACAGAAAGTAAAAATGCTTTCCATTATCGTAAAAATATTGACTAAATATCCCTGTTCAATGGTTTGAATATCATTGGTTAATGCCGAAATATACATTGCTGTATCTTCTTCTGTAAATGCTGACATCTTTTTTCTTACCAAGTTTCTAAACACATATTCTTTGTATTGCGCAATTCCTCGTATAATAAATTTAGGTTTAGCATAACACATAATCATTCCACTAATTACACTTATAGTAACTAGTATAAAGGCCATAAGCACCAATTGACCAATAGTATAACATTTGCTATTTTCACTATTCATATCCAATAATTGCTGAATAAACCATGAAAGCCCTAATGTACTAATAGCATCTATAACTATGCCTCCTATGCCAATTCCTAGATTTATTTTATTATTCTTATAAAATTGTTTTCTATATGTTTGAATATCTGATTTCTTTATTTTCATTTTCACCTTGTATAATAATCAGGAAGTTAATTATCACACGTTTCCTTTCTTTTAATATCGTGGTTCAAGACAGTTCAAATACTATGGACTTTTGATTTTTTTCTGTAATCTTCATTTTTTTCTACAGTTTCGCCCTCTATAATCTGTCAGAATTGTTTTTCTATGTTGAGTCCTAAATATCTTTTTTATACTTGCAGCTTTTATTCAGAACCCCAACCTACTTTATGTCTATCTTCATACAAACATCCGCTTTACACATTTCCAAAAACGTACACTTTCTGAGTAATTTAGCCATTTTACTCTGTCTCTTGGAAAAATACTGCTCTATAACATAATGATATCATTCTTTTAAAAAGAATATTTATGACCAATAATTCAACTAATATTAGCGTTACTATAGTCATCTCAAAGTAGATATTTTCTGTACATATCCACCAATATTCTAAAAAGAGGAATGTCATTCCAAACATACTAATGTATCCTATGAATCTTCTATAAGTTTTCTGATATAGCCTTGAAGATTCTAATAAACATATCAAATTAATTCCAAATATTAATATTGACATCCCATAAGCGATTTTTATAATCAGGACTCCTATCAAGATCCACGTCAACATAATTCGACCATAAAAAAGGATATGCCAATATCTCTTACTTTTCTCCAAATCTTCTAATACAAATTCAACGCCTGGTCTATTTGCAAAAATATTGCTGCCCACATCGCAAACTCTATATATAGCAGACTTTATTCTACTTAAACATTTTCTTCTCCTTCCATCTTGTAGCACATTGACCCAAATTATTATTCCTGAAAAAATTTTTTCAAAATCACAGATATCCATTTTGACTAGTCCAAATGCAGGATCCCAAAAAATAATCTTTTTTTCTCGAATTTCTTCAAATAAAACAAAATGTTTTTTTCTTAAATGTATAATTATAAATCCATTATAGATTTTTTTCATTTCGGACGTTTGTGTTTTCAAGCAATATGCCTCAATATCTTTTTTTTTTAAAATTTTGATTAGTGTTTTGACAGAATACCCTTGGTCACTATCAGGTATATTTATTTCTACATTATTATTTTTACCTATTTTCGAATATATCTTTTCAATACAACATATTCCACAATCATTTCTGTTTTTTTGATAGCATCTCTGATTTCTTAACATTTGACCGGACTGACTATTTTATCCTTTCCAATTTTATGTATACTTCATGTTTCTACTTATAACTTTTAAAATCGCCTTATATTTGTGACAAGAGATACGTATCTCTCGCCACAAAAATTATAATAGTTGCTTCATTTATTCTTTTTAATAACTAATTTAGATAATACTATTATTTATTCAAATTACATACACATTAATTTTACTTACAAGTAATAAATATACTGCCAATTTTAATGCCGCCAACTACTTCTTCCAAATCAATGTCTTCAACCAATTCAACTTCGTACTCATCTTCATCTACTTGCTCGTTTATAAATTTCTGTTCCATTCTTTCCTCCTATTAAATTCACAACTATTATTTTCTGTATGATCATTCACATAAATACTACATTAAATTTTATTTGTTTTATTTTCAAAAAATAATGCACATATTTCACATGAAGAAATTATCTTATTAGGAATAAGTATATTGTTCTGTATTGCCATTTTTTTTAAATAATCAAAACCGTGTCTCCTAATATTTTTCAAAATATCGTTATTTTTCAAACGTTCCAAAGCAATTCTATAATTGATTCCCTCTCTAATATTTCCGACACATAATTGAGTAACAGTAACAAACGGAGAACAACACGGCCATATACTTCCATCATAATCCACTGAAAAACTTCCAGATTTTCTACAATATAATCCAATTGGCTCTTGGATACGTATAAAATCATTCTCCTCATAATTTTCTATTGCCTTTCCAACAGGATAACATGCATTTATACCTACTCTTATTCCACCTGTCAGCCTATTTAACAAATCAATATCTTTAACTATCTGTTGCCCTCTAAGAACAACTGATTGTATTTCAATCATTATGTCAAATTCTCGACATAAATTATACACAGTAGCAACACTTTGCACTGGCACAAATTCCTGATGAAATGTATCGTAACTAATAACTAGAGCATTTAAACCAACCGATTTCAAGGTTTGTATTATTTTTTTAGCCTCTGCTGCATTCTCACCCCAATATGCATTTGTAATAATTGATGTCATTTTTCCTTTTTGATTAGCATACGCAACTAGCTTATAAACTTTTTCCCTTTGTGAGTGCCATATAATTTCACCCCCTGAAAAACTAATATGCTTAATATTCTCATCATTTTCAATTCCGTTTAAAAACGCTGTTATTTCACTCAATGTAAGTTCATGATGCTTTTTTTCCCCCATACAGCACATCCTACATCTTATATTACATTGATTTGTCAACATGAATCCAATTGTACTATAATTCATCCTTCTTATTTTTCCCCATATACTTTTCAAACTTTTTCTGCGCAGACTTGTTAAAGAAAATCCCACAAAGGTCACATGCAGAAATTACATTGTTTGGAATATCCACAATATTATATTTTTTGCTCAAATTTATAAAATATTCAAAACTTTCACGTCTTATTTTTTTTAGATATTTATTACTTTCTAAACTTTCTAAAACATCTGAAACTGATAATTCTTCTATATTACCTAAACACAAATTTGAAAAATAAACTTTTGGTGAACAACACGGCCATATTGTCCCATCATAAAGAACAGAAAAAGTACCTCCTTTCCGACAAAGTTTTCTATCATCTTCTATTGAATGATACAAAAAATCCTTATTATCAATACATTTTGTTGCTCGTCCAACATTATCGCAAGGCATAAAATTAATTATAACATCAACTAAATCCTCTCCTAATTGATCTATCCACTCTCCATTGTTCGAACTTTTTGTAAACGTGACTTGAATAGACGGCCTAAACCCCAATTTTTTAGATGCTCTTATATAGTTTCTTATATTCTGCAAAGGAATATATTCTTTATGAAACTCATCATAACTTATTCCTATTGCCCCCAAACCTTCATCTTTTAATTCTTTCAATTTATTAAACGTTGTATCGTAATCATAAGCCCAATACCCATTCGTTATAACTGTAGTTTTTTTTTCAATTTTACTACATACTCTAATTAGTCGCTTTAAATATTCATAATGTAAAAACACTTCCCCGCCAGAAAAATGAAAACAAGAAATATTAGGAACGCTCTTCGATGATTCAATAAATCTTATCAAACTTTTCTCCTGTAAAAGAGCCTTTCCATTAGAATTTGCCTCAAAGCAACAACAATTACAGGCTGCAGTGCACTTATTTCCTAATGCAATTACGATATTTGTATATCTCATTTAATCCAATGCCTCCTTTAGTTTCATCTGTATTGTATGAACTGTACCATTATCCCATTTGTATTTTATATAATAATCTTCATATACAATCTGTTCATTTTCAAACCATTTATGTAAATTAATTTTAAATTTCAGTACTTCTGAAATTTTTCTTTTTTCTACAAAAAAAACACTCTTATATTTTTCATATTTTTTTATTTCATCAAATATATACATTTCATTACTATCCAATTTGATATTGTCAAAAAAAGAATTTAGTAACTTACTCCAAAATAAAATTCTTTTCTCTGCTCCATTGTTATAATTATCATTAATGCCCATTTTTAGCTCTCTATTTCTTACTTCTTTTAAAATTCTTTTCATTCTAAAATATAATTGCTCTATTCCCCACATTTTCATTAAAAATTCAAAACTGTGATAATAAAATTCTGATAAACCTTCCATCATTCCAACCATAATATCAAAATACTGATAACGATCTTTGACTTCACTGTCAAATGTATAATACTGGCTAAAAATATAGGGATATTTTTTTATATACTCTTCAACTACAGAATTATTCAAATTTGTAAGTGTTAATTCTGATACATCTTTATCATAATATAGTCTCTCCTTTACTTTTTGCATTTCCTCTGTTCCTGGTAATGGCATAAATCGATGCAATTGCACCCCTGTTATCCCCTCTAAATAAAGCTTTTCTATAATATCTATTGTATATTTAAAATCGCGTATGTTCTCATCAGGAAAACAATACACAAATGAGACTGTAGTCTTAATAGCTGTATTTGCTTTAATATAAAGCAATTTCTCAATTGCATCACTTAAATCCAATCTCTTATGTATCTTTTTTTGCATTCTTGGCGAACCAGTTTCTAATCCTATATAAATGGCAGAACATTTAGCATTATCCATAATATCTATTAATTCATAGGTAAGTACATCAATTCGTGACGAACACACCCAATCAATATTTTTATTTAAATCAACCACTTTTCGACAAAATTCTGCTATCTTTTTTCTATTTGCAGTAAACATATCATGCTGAATCGCAAAATCAGAAATTCCATATTTTTGATTCATAAACATAATTTCATCGATAATATCATCGATTTTTTTTAGCCTATATTTATTTCCCCAAAATGAGTTAGTCGTACAAAATGAACAAGAATATGGACATCCTCTTCCTCCTTCAATATTAAAGCGATCTCCTTTATTTAGCATAAAAGGAGAAAAATCCTTTATCATATAAAAATGTAACTCCTCTGCACTCAACATTCTTTCATTTGGTCTGTAAAATATTCCTTCATTTTTTTTGTATGCTACACCATTAACATTTTCAAAATCACAATCTTGCTCTATTGCTGCATTTATAAATTCTTTAATCATCAATTCTGATTCACCAACACAAATAGCATCTATAAAGGGAAATACCTCTAAAGATTCATGATATGTCACACTTGCTTGTGGTCCTCCCAAAAACACAAAGCACTCTGGACAATTCAATTTTATATACTCTGCTAACTTTAGTGATGTTACATATGCATTACAAATTGTATAAAAGCCAACTGCTTCTGGCTTTTTTTCTAATAAATAGTCCCCCATTAACCTAATATTTTCTTTCATATCATTTGAATAGTTAATAATCCCTGTTTTACATAAATAATCAAAATTAATCACCTCAACATCGTATTCTTTTTTTAAAATATCTCGCAATATAAACTGCCCTATATGCCAACTGTCATCTTTTGAAAAAAAGACCGCATTAACTAATATAACTTTCTTCATTATAGTAAAAATTCTCCAATTTGTTCTTCCTTAATTTTTTTTATTTCCTCCTGCAATATTCTCTCCAAGTCATTATATTGGCATGCCCCATCACCATAAAGAATCCATTCTTTATCACATCCTCCTCCACAAAAATTATACAAATCACATTCCGCACATTTTTTATGCATAATCTCCACTACGTTTTTATTATTACTAATATTGTTTACAAATGTGTCTTGTTTTAAATAAGTTCTATCTCCCATTTTCTCGTTGCACCAATACATCTTTCCATCTATGTCAAATACAGATATATTTCCATTTCTACACGATGAACAGCTATCCCAATATAAATATGATTGCTTTAATTGTTTTAATTCCCAAATTCTATTTTCGTATAAGCAATCAAGAACGATATTCAAGTCATATGCATTCTTTATTCTTTCTTTTAATTGATACATTTCATAAAGTGACAATTCTAAAAGATCTTTTTTTTCTCTATCTGTATATTTAACCTGTTTCAAAATTACAGATAAAAGATTCCCCTTTAGTAATATCAAATCATCCAAAAGCCCTCGTAAACAATTTATGTTATTTTTATCTACATTCACTCGTACACTAACAAAAATATTATTAGTCAATAAAATCTTTATGTTTTCCAATATAATAGTGTAAACATCCTCCTCTTTCTTTCCCACTCGTCTTTTATTGTGCATATTTCTATCCCCATCAAGTGTAATAAGCACTTCAATCAACTTTCCTTTAATTTCATTTATTTCTTCTAAAAACAACTTGATATTTATCCCATTCGTTATGATTCTATAGTATATATTCTCTTTATCCTTTTGATTAATTAATTGACTTATTTCATATCGATTTTCCTCTAGTAATGGTTCACCACCATAAAAATTTATAACAATTTTTCTATCTAATCGACAAGAATCAATATATTCCAAAAATATTTGCATCCTATTCTTATCAAAATCTGTTTGTCTCACATTCTGATGTTCAAAACAATATAAACAATTCATATTACATGCATAGGAAAACACATAATATACATATTCAATTTGTCCTTGTTTTGGTTCAATTTGAATAATTGATTTCTTTTGACCTTTCCAATATTCAACATGATGCCGCATTAATAAATACTCTATTCCCTTATGATCTAATCTTCCTTCTTGAAAAGCTAAATATGATTTATAGGAAAGCTTGTCTATTGTTCGATATTTAGCATTTATGAAATAATATATACCACCATCCTTAATTACATGTGAACATAATCGTATTTTTCGTTCATTATTGTCTTTTTCGCACACCCACTTCTTTTTGAACACATAATTAAAATTGTTTCTTTTCTCACCACTTATTACATATATGTATGGGGATATAGCCCTCTTTAATATTTGGATTATTCTTCTGTCATTTGTTATGTAATTCTCCTTACTTTTATTTAAAATTACAATGCTGTTTTCATTAACTAATACAATTTCATTTTCTATATTATTTTCATATACTACTCCATCTACACTTAACATACTGTTACCTAATTTATAAGGTATCCTCCAATCCAAATATACTTTTTAAATTATTACATGTCATACATATTCATATTTCATTTTTATAAACTAAAAGCTTACAAAATATTTCCTACGAAAATAAGTAGTCCTAAATCAAGTATTGGGCATAATTCTAATTTACTCGCAATATAACATGCAATTTATTTACTTCCATATCATTGTATCTTTCTAAATACTATTTAACATTTTTGTTACAATAAAATATATTTTGTTGTCTGTTTCTGTTTTTATTCTGTTGATTATTTTAGCCTAAATTTTCGTATCATATGCGGCATTAAGCCGATTGCTACTATAATCACTGCTGTCGCTATTGCTTTGGCATATAAAGTTTGATGCATGCATATGCATAAAGCATAGATACACGTTTCTGTAATAACAATAAACAAACATCTTATACGGTATATCTCCTTTTCCTTATAAAACAATTTTTTATTCTGGCTCTCTACTGGTGCAAGTCGAATAATTAGCAATGAAGAACATACCACAAAAACATTTGAAAATTTTACAGAAACCAAATCATTAAAAATAACTATCAAACTGGCAACCAAACTAATCAAGGATAAACACTTACACTTTTTCTCTGTGGCAGCATGATATCCTCCTGCATATATTCTGAGAATAATATATGCACTTTCATAAATTATTGCTGCAATTACATTTCCAAAAATCATACCACCTATTATTACCAATGCAATATCTTCGAGTATTATCTTGATTTTTTGTAATCCGTAAATAACTATTCTTTCATTATCGTTATTAACGCATCCAACATTTTTTAATATAACAATTAATTTATTCATCTTTATGCTTACGTAATCTCTCTAACTCTTCCTCTATTCGTTCCTGATAATACCGTCCTCCACAGGTTACATTAACCGAAAATGTAGCAACCATTATAGCTAAATTAACAATTCCTTTCATCAATTTCATACCTAATTCTCTCATGATCTAGTCCTCCTTTATAATTATATAATGTGTTTAATTAAAATATCACAAATTATACCCTTTTCCCCTAAATTGCCATAATTAATTCGATTTTAGGAAAAACTTAAACCTAATAGAGTTTTACAATTGCGGGATATGTAATTCTATCCTATAATGAAATTATATTATTGGAGAAACATGAGGAATGCAAAATGTACAAAATCGGAATCTGTGATGATGATTACGCTTTTTGCGGTCAAATTGAACAGTACTTAGAGAACGTGGCTGAAGCATTATCGCTTGCAATCGAATTGGAGATTTTTTTGTCCGCGAAAGATTTCTTAAAATATTTATCTAAAAATCCACCGCTTGATATACTTTTTCTGGATATCGAATTAGGGCAGACGGACGGAATTGTAGTTGGTCAAAAGATTCGCACACAATTAGAAAATGAGGTGACACAGATTGTATATGTATCTGCCAAGGAGCATTACGCAATCCAGCTTTTTCAGAATCGTCCGATGGATTTCCTTGTAAAACCGATTACACAAAGTGATATTGAACGAGTATTGGGGCAGTATCAGAGGCTTTTTTCCCATAAAAATATTTTCTTTGAATACCGCATCGGTAAAGCATTCCGACGAATTGCCGAAAATGATATTATGTATTTTCAGTGCGAATGCAAAAAGATACGCGTCTTTACCAATCGCGGAACCAATGAAGCATTTTATGCCAAAATGGCAGAACTTGAAAAGCAGTTGAATCACGATAAATTTCTTGCTATTCACAAATCGTATATTATAAATACGAACTATGTATCAGAGTATCGCCCCAGAGAGGTAATCATGACTTCTGGGGTTGTAGTGCCTATCAGTCAAGCATATCAAAAACAGGTGCAACAAAGGGTTCTTAAGATGAATCAAATGTGGAGTAACTGATATGGAAATATATGATGCAATATTTAGCGCAATATTAAATATTTTGGGATTGTATGTCAATGTTCGCATAATGAAGCTCTTCCTGCAACGCAAAACGATACAACATAAGGCACTCTATCTTGTCTATGCGTTGGTGTGGATTTGCAATTGGGATATCTATTATCAATTGCAGACCATCATTCTGACCAGTTTATCTATGTATATTGGATTATGTTTGATTGCTGTCCTGTTATATGAAGGTAGCATGATTTCCAAGGCCGCAGTCGCGGCAGCATCTTTGGCAATCAATATTATATGTGAAGATTTGGTATGGCGGATTTTGAATTCTTCACGACTTCAGATTGAAAGTGCAGCAATCGGAAGTATCTGTTCTGTTTTCATTGAATTGATGCTTCTTGTTCTAATTGAACGCGCATTCAAATTGGATAAGAATTCCCGTATGCCGAGTGGCAGTTATCTCAATATGATTCTCCTGTCTCTCGGAACAATTGTGGTATCCGAAATCATTTTAAATGGGAAGGCGACAGAACCGGCGCAGATGATTGGTCTTAGTATCTTATGCCTTATGAATCTAACGACCTATTATCTCTATGAACGTGTCACAGATGCATATCGTGAGAATACCGAACGTACTGCAATGAAACAGCAAATTGAAATGTATTCTAATCAGTTTACAATCATTCAGCAATCACAGGAGCATATCCGTTCCATGCGACACGATATCAAAAATCATCTTCTGTTACTCAGAATATATTTGCAGAATCAAAAATATGATCAGGCAGAGACGTATCTACAGGAGATGCAACAAAAAATTACCTTCGACCGGGAATATGCGAAGACTGGAAACTTAGAAGTTGACAGTATATTAAATTACAAATTGACTCATATCCATGCAATCGGAACCGAGCTAAACATCAAAATCAATATACCGGATTGGACACTTATTCCCGCGATGGATCTTAATACGATCCTTGGAAATCTTTTAGATAATGCAGATGAAGCATTGCAACACGTAGAAAAACGCATACTCCAAGTAATCATAAATTACAATAAAGGTGTACTGTATATTGGCATATACAATTCATTTGATGGCATTGTAAAAAAACATAAAAATCAATTTCTCAGCCTTAAATCTGAGCAGAGGGAACATGGAATTGGACTAAGCAATGTGGAGCAGATTGTGAAAAAATATGGCGGAACACTGTCGATTGACTATAGTACGGAAATGTTCAAGGTTGATATCCTACTTTATACCAACCATATGAAATCTTAAATGTATAATAATAGATGTGTTGCGGTAACGGTTTAAAAATCATTACTGTAACACACCTATTTTAGAAAAAAAATTTAGATTTAGTCTTTTTCCCACTCATTGTTGATTTCAGATGCTCTTATCCAGACTTTCATTGTAAAAAGTCTGAAATTTCTTTTGCTCTTTGAATTGTTAAAAATTATACTGTTTCTTTCATTTTAAAACAAGTGCCTTCAAGTTTTAATTCTGAATAACTCAATTATACACTGACAATCAATCTATCAATGTTCTGACTTCATTCCTTATTCAAAGGGAATAAAGGATGTTCCTAACTGTTCTCTTATCTGATTCTGATAACCCATTAAACCTATCATATCATTATAATAGGATGCGGCTGTACTTTGTGACTGTGATTGTGTCTGTTCTGCCTGAGTATTCAGCATATCTTCCTGAATGCCAAGCATCTCGGCAAAATCACCCGTGGCTGTACTGCCGGTACTTTCCAGATTTCCATAATCTTTGACATACAGATCATCTTTCTGCTGTGGTGCAGCGATCACAAGAGCCTTACCGGACTGTGTTGTATCGTCATCAATTCTGGATACCGGATTTAACGTATAAGGATTGCCATGAATGGATGAGATCCTGTAGTTTCCCATTCCTGATATTCCTGTAATTCCTGATATCATCATAGAAATGCCTCCTTGTCCTATTCCAGTATAGTTCAATTAACAGACATTTTCAAGTTTTATCAGTTATTTTTCTTTCTTATCTTTTGTATCTTTCATTTCATCGATCAGTTTTTCTATAAGCATTTTCTTCATATATACATCAAAACTCAGCAGACAGATAAAAGAGAACAGTTTCAGAAATTCCTTATTCTCTTCCGGTGCATCCTCAAAAGTTTTGGAAGAACAGTTGTATTTTTCCATAACATCCTTTTTGAGCATATCGATCTGTTCTTTTTCCAGTCCAAATACTTCATCATATATAGAAGCAATATTAAAATCATCTTCTGTCTGGAAGAACTGGCTTGTTATTGGCTGCAACAATGTCTGAATATCATTGATAGACAGAATTCCTTTATAATAGTAGATAAAGATCAATACCAATACATGTTCCTTGGAGTATTTCTTCTTGATCGGCGGCGGCAGCAGATCATTTTTGGCATAATTATTGATCATGGTCTTGGTCATCACCTTATCATCCTCCGGATAACGGGCTGACTTACGCAGATTCTTGTCCATGAATGTCGTTACCTGATCCATATAAAGATCTATATTGGGAATATCCTGTGATTTCACATAATCTATTCTGTCAAAACTTGCTAATATACTTTCCAATAAATCATTTGTGTCAATATGCATCGTTATAACCATGCCTTTCCGCTAAATTATCATTTATTTTATAGCTTATATTATATAGTATTCAAAACTACATATCAAGTAATTTATAACCATACCCGCTGTAGTTCTCCATTTTTGTAAAATCATTTTCTATTTACTTTCCAGAATTATCTTCTTTAACTGCCTTGCTGCTGAATTAAGCGGATGCTGCCAGTCATATACCATGCATATATTTCTTTCCGGTATATTTTCTTTCAAAGAAATCTGCACAATCTCACGTTTCCTGATTGATTCTCTTGCCATAGGCTCCGGCAGAAAAGCCAACCCCAGTTCACATTTTACTAATGGAAGTATCTGATCTGTTGTCGCAGTTTCCGTATCTGGTATCAATTCCAGTCCATGTGAAAGAAAAAAACTGTTATAAAACTGAAATGTCATGGTTTCTTTTCCAAGGCAGATCAGAGGATAGTTCTTTAATTCCTCCAGGGAAAGTTCCTGACTGCCTAACGCTGTAAATGTCGTTCCCCCTACCAGAATTTCCTGAAAAGATTGCAGCATAACCGTTTTTAAAGGCATTTCCACTGCTGCAGGAGTAGAAACCACAGCAAAGTCTATCTTACCACTTTTTACAGCCTCTATTGCCTCCGGGGTAGAATGATTATATATTTTTAGCCTGATTCCCGGATATGTCATATGAAAAGCTTTTAACTTATCCAAAAGGAATATATTCAATGCAGTCTCGCTGGCTCCTATCGCAATGCTCCCATGCGATAGTCCTGTACTGTCAGCCAGTTCTTCCTCCGCAGTCATAAGCTGTACCATAGCTGCTGATACATGCGTATAGAGCTTCTCTCCTTCTGGCGTTAATTGAACGCCACGGTTCGTTCTCACAAACAATGTAGTGTGTATCTGTTGCTCCAGGCAATTCATTGCTCTTGTAATATTAGGCTGACTGTTTTCCAGTACCTGTGCCGCTTTTGTAAAGTTTCGATATTTAGCTACATAATAGAAAATCTTATAATATTCGAAGTTTACATTCATTTTCGTCTTTCCTGATATATCAATTTATCATTCCTGCCATATCAATTATAGTTTTTACTTATTTCTACCCACATAGTATAATTCATCCGAATCAAAAAAACAAGAAAGGAAGGTTTGAAAATGAGTGAAAAAACAATTTTCCCAAGAGAAGAACGAACAGACATGCTATTCAGGAAAATCTTAAATGATTCATGGGCATGTGAAAAACTTCAGGAAACATTTTGCCGGAATTTATTCTGCAATGATGAAGTTGAAACTCCTCTTTCTCCCAAAGAATTCACACAGGCATTGTTTAATTCTTATAACAATAAAGATCTGTCTGCATTTCTTATGGCAATCTGTCAAAACACACTATTTGATCTATTAAGAAATTCTTTTCTGATTCCATATCGTTTCAACGCTGATGGTAAACAAAATCCCACGATCATGACCGATAATAAAGGGGCTTTGCTGCCTGAATATAAAAATACGATCCACGAAAAAGAATACAGGCATTTTTATGAAGTATATCAGGATCTGGGAAATCAGCAAAATATATATCTTGCCCAGGCGTACTGCTACAGTCACTCCTATGCATCAGATGAAATGAACATAGAACAGCAGGTCATCGAGGAAAATACCGGTGTACTATTGATCCGTGAGCTGCCAGATACTGTAAAACTAAAGGAAACTGAAGCAGAGGCCTACTATGCAGTATGGGATCTTATGATCGAATTGGAGAAAAATCTTCCAATGGCATATATTTTCTATGGTCAGGATTCACTGGTAGAACATAATAAGCGGTATGATGAAATCGGTATTTTTCTTCCAAATTCCATTTTTTTGAAGAATCTGGAAAAACACGTTGCCAAAGCAGAGGAAATCATATATGCAAAGAAATGAATATACAGAAATTATGGAAAAAAATCATATGGAGATTCCCTGGCATGATTATGCCAAAAAAGACAGTAATGTGTTGATCAATAACGCGGGATTGATTGAAAAGGCATCTGTTATAGGCAGAGTAGGCCTGATCATGCTCTCCTGCGGAACCGGTGCCTGGCGTGTCCGTACTTCCATGAATCGATTGTCAAAAGAGTTAGGTGTAACCTGTACAGTTGACGTTGGTTTAATGTCTATTGAATTTAACTGTTTTGATGGAAATGACTGCGTTTCCCAGTCATTAAGTATTGCGAATACCGGTGTAAACACCTCCAAACTTAACAGAATGGAACAATTTGTCAATAACTTTCCAAGGGAAGAAGCACATTTAACCGGAGAAGAAATTCATAAACGCTTAGATGACATTGAAAAAATCCATGCGCTCTATTCTCCCACTATACTTGGATTGGCCGCAGCCCTTGCATGTTGTGCATTTACATTCCTGCTTGGCGGCGGATTGGTGGAAATGGTCCTTGCATTTATTGCTGCCGGAATAGGAAATGTGGTCCGTACTAAACTAATCAAACATCATTATACTTTGTTTTTGAATATCGCAATGTCCATTTCTGCAGCATGTCTGGCCTATGCACTGTGTCTTAAACTTGCCGAGGTACTATTCCATTTACCGGCTTTTCATGAAGCAGGATATATTTGCTCTATCTTATTCATTATTCCCGGATTTCCTTTTATAACCAGCGGAATTGACCTTGCCAAGCTGGATCTCCGCTCTGGCCTTGAAAGACTTACCTACGCCATTATTATTATCCTTGTTGCGACAATGTTTGCCTGGATCATGGCCCTTTTATTAAATCTTCAACCGTTGTCATTTACATCAATGACTCTGAATCCGCTTCTGCTCCTGTGCCTGCGTATCATCGCAAGCTTCTGCGGAGTATTCGGATTCTCTATTATGTTCAACAGTACCATTCCCATGGCCGCCACTGCAGCCCTGATCGGTGCTGTTGCCAATGCATTTCGGTTGGAACTCATTGACTTTACTGATATGCCTCCGGCTGCGGCTGCATTTATCGGAGCTTTATCAGCCGGACTACTGGCATCTGAGATCAAAAAGAACAATGGTTATCCAAGAATATCTTTAACTGTACCTTCTATCGTGATCATGGTTCCGGGACTCTATTTATATCGTGCCATTTACAATTTCGGGATCATGTCCCTGACAGAAGCTGTTTCATGGTTTACATCTGCGATCATGATCATTATCATGCTTCCTTTGGGATTGATCTTTGCAAGAATATTAACTGATCGTACATTCAGATTTTGTACTTGAATTACTATACTTTATTATAAGGAGGAAATACAATGCTTACAGCAGTAACAGGAATTAATTGGGGTGACGAAGGTAAAGGCCGTGTCATCGATTTGTTGGCAGAACATGCAGATATTGTAGTTCGTTATCAGGGAGGCAACAATGCAGGCCACACCGTTGTTACAGATCAGGGTAAATTCGTATTAAATCTTCTTCCATCCGGCATATTACATCCTGATGTTGTATGTGTCCTTGGCGACGGAATGGTAGTGGATCTGGAACATCTCTCCCATGAAATCTCACAAATACAGGACAAAGGGATTTCTGTCAATCCTGAGCATCTAAAACTCTCAAAAAGAGCTACAATTTCTATGCCATGGCATAAAATTCAGGATGAACTGGAAGAAAACAGACTCGCAAGAACCGGCTCCGCTTTTGGCTCTACACGTCGTGGAATTGCTTATGCCTATAGTGATAAATACCGTAAAAAAACAATTCGCCTGGGCGATCTGCTTCATCTGGATGAAGAAAACATAAAAGCCAGACTCAAAACCATGCTGGATGCAAAGAACCTGGAACTGGCAGGCTGCTATCATCAGGAGCCTATGTCGTACCCTGCACTTTTATCCTGGTGTGAAAAACAGGCCCTGCAGTTCGCTCCATATATTACAGACACCGGTGATTATCTGAACACAGCACTCCGCGCTGATAAAAAAGTCGTATTAGAAGCCCAGCTTGGTGCAATGAGAGATATCGATTATGGAATTTTTCCTTATACCTCGAGTTCTTCAACTATTTCCGCATATGGTCCAATTGGTGCCGGTATTCCGGGACAGACTCTTGATCATGTTGTCGGTGTTCTGAAAGCATATTCAACCTGTGTCGGTGCGGGTCCCTTTGTTGCCGAAAAAGCAATGTCCGAAGCATGGCAGGAAAAATTACGTCAGTCCGGTGGAGAATACGGTGCTGCCACCGGTCGCCCACGCCGGGTGGGTCCTTTTGATGCCGTTGCAAGCAGGTATGGACTGAAATGTCAAAATGCTGATATCATCGCCCTGACCAAATTGGATGTATTATGCCCCATGAAAGAGATTCCTGTCATTACAGGATACAAAAAGGATAATATTCAAATGGAAGAGTTTGATCCTATGGAAAACCTGGAGGATTATACACCGGTAATCGAAATGATGCCCGGATGGAATAGTGATATATCTGCCTGCCGCTCTTATAACGAATTGCCGGATAATGCAAAATCATATATTGAAAAGCTGGAACAACTGCTTCATCATCAGATTCAGTTTATTTCTGTCGGGGCAGAACGAAATCAATATTTAACTAAAGTCCAGCGGTGTGATGTCAAGTGAAATAAAATAAATAATCTTTTTATTTTTGGTATAGTTCACGAAGACAAAAAACACCCACCTAAGCCCTGTCGAACAAATTTTAAAAAATGAGCAGGGTGTAAACTCATCAGCAAGTAGATAAAATCTACTTTGCTTGACAGTATAGGCGATTGTCTTTCAGTAGTCGAAAGACTAAACGCACAAATTTACGGGCAGTTAATGCGAGTGCACGTTTGTGTTGGCATCTGTTCACCTCTTTATATTTGAGGTGGTAGAAGTCGCTGTATTCTTTGTCGCATCTTACAAGAGAAAATGCAGCTTCACACAGATAATACTTTAAAAATCGGTTGCCGGATGGAATGAGCCTTGTAACTTCGGCTTCAAAGCCACCGGACTGGTGTTGTTTCCAGGCAAGACCTGCATATTTAGCGAGTGCAGCCTGACTATCAAAACGATTGATATCACCGATTTCAGCCATGATTCCTGCTGAATATACGGGTCCGATACCGGGGATTGATATCAATACATTTGGTAAGAGTTCCATTTGAGCGGCGATTGCTTTATCTAACTCTTTGATTTGAGATTCCAATGCCTTCATGGAGGTTATGGATATAGAAAGCACCTGATTAACGGAGTCATTAACCGTCTTGGGTAAACGGTAAGAGCTTCGGGCAGCTTTCTGAATGGCTTTGGCTACTGCATCAGGATCAGGAAATCGGTTCTTTCCTTTTTCCATAATGAAATCAGTAAGTTCTTGTAAGTCCATATTTGCCAGTGCTTCTGCGGATTCAAATTCATCGTAGACAGCAAGGGCAGTAGTACTGAAGGTATCACTGAATACCTTCTCCTGCGTCATTGTAGAATACTTCTTGAACAGCACGTTCATGAACCGCTGCTTTTCTTTTACAAGGTTCTGAACAGCGAAAAAACGTGCCCGTGTGAGGTTCTGGAGAGCTTTGTAACGATAATCTCCCAGATATACCTCTTTGTTGATTCTACCAAAACGCAGGCAGTCAGCAATAACAAAAGAGTCCACATAATCATTCTTTGGCAAGTCATTGTAAGCATCATGAAACTTTTTCACTTGCTTAGGATTGAGGACATGAATCTTTCTGTTAAACGGTGCCAGAGTGGCATCTTCCCTTAAGAAGTACACGAGATTGTCTCCATAAACAGAGGTTGCTTCTAGACCAATCAAAACCGTGTCAAGGGAATGAGAAGTTAAAGCAGAAAGAATTCTTTTTACCAACTGTGTAGAACCTTCATGAGAGTTAGCAATAGAGAAGTTACTGTGCTTGTCACCATTAGGAAGCATCAGATAAACGACATTGGATTTGCTGCTTACATCAATACCGACGTAAAGTGTGTTCATTGTAATCACCTTCTTTCGTTGTAGATTAAAGTGTTCAATCGGCTTGGTAAAACCCATGATCATGGAGCATCGACACCCTCG
>OKVF01001322.1_pt1 | contig 19605 bp, 14 predicted proteins | sample 1604831 | NCBI WGS metagenome assembly OKVF01 (sample SAMN01760980, study PRJEB22395) | human gut metagenome
CTCCTCACAAACCTCAACTGCTGCCTCGGCCTTTTTGACCTTCGCAGACAAACGTGAACGCTCCTTTCCTGGATTAGCATAAAGAGTCTTTGGTGACGCAGGTGCAGCTGTCTTAATTTTTTCCTGCTCTATAGCAAGCTTTGCTGCCGGAGAAACAGCTGCATATTTACCAAAGCTTACCTGATCGTCCTTATCTGCTGTCGCCTCCTCGTACTGCTCATAGCCAAACGGATAATACGTCGTTACACCGCCATCAAAGCTTAAAATCTTGTCGGCTACCTGACTAACAAAATAACGGTCATGGGAAACAAATACAAGTGTTCCCTGATAGCCCTTTAGCATCTGCTCTAACGCTTCTTTTCCAACAATATCCATATGGTTTGTCGGCTCATCGAGGATTAAAAGATTTGGTTTTTTCTTTAAGATCTTACAAAGTGCCAGTCTCACGCGCTCTCCTCCCGAAAGCATGCTGACCTGCTTAAACACATCATCACCAGTAAAAAGGAATGCACCAAGAGCATTTCGCACCTCTGTCTGCGTCAGGTTCGGATATTCTGCCCAGTAGTCATCCATGACAGTAGCATCACTAGTATAATGTGCCATCTGCTGATCGAAATATCCAATCTGCACACGAATGCCATACTGATACTCGCCGCCAAGAGGCTGAATCATCCCCATCATTGTCTTTAAAAACGTAGACTTACCAAGGCCATTTCCTCCAACAATACCAAGCTTTTGACCTCTCTCAAGTGTAAGATTCACCTCTGAAAGAACACGGTCATATCCAATCTGAAGATTTCTTGCAGTAAATACTTCCTTTCCTGTCTCAACCTCAGGCTGGAAATTAGCATGAAATGCCTTTAGATCATAGCGCTGCGGCGGTGCAATCTTTTCCATATGCTCAATCTGTTTTAGCTTTGAGCGTGTCATTGCAACCTTTGTAGGCTTATTTTTAAATTTTTCTACAATCTCCATCAAACGCGCAATTTCCTTTTGCTGTGCCTGATAATCCTTTTCCTGCTTATCCCAGGCTGCTTTTTTCTGCTCCACAAAGGAGGTATAATTTCCACTGTAGCGGTGTGTGATTCCATACTCAATCTCATATACTGTATCGACAATACGATCCAAAAATAATCTATCATGAGATACGATAACAACAGCCCTATTATACGCCTTTAAATAATTCTCAAGCCATTCAATTGTCTCGATATCAAGGTGGTTAGTCGGCTCGTCCAAAAGAAGAATATCCGGCTTTGAAAGAAGCATCTTGATAAATCCAAGCTTTGTCTGCTGTCCACCTGAAAATTCTCTAAGCGGCTTTTTCTTGTCAGCTTCAGTAAAACCAAATTTGCGAAGCATCGTCTCATACTCTTTTTCATAGTAGTAGCCGCCCATATCAGTAAACTGCTCCTGCATCTGGGTATAGATTCTGATATTTAACTCAGATGGATCTGATTCCATGATCTGGCGCTGTGCTTCTAGCTCACGCTGCTTTTCGCGGTACGGCTCAAACACCTTTCGCACCTCAGTCTCCATAGAAATTGTCTCATCTGCAAACGCAATCTGTTTTAAATAACCGATCACCGGGTTTCCGCTCTTTGCGATATAAATATCCTCATCGCTGTCTCGCTTCTCAAGTGCAACCTCACCCTCAATCAGCTTTAAAAGAGTTGTCTTTCCGCAGCCGTTTCTTCCAACGACGGCAATTTTCTGTCCGGCGTTGATTTCAAAATTAATATTCGTTAAGATGGTGTTCGCTCCGTAGGAGACGGCACCATGATTAATCATGTATAACATTGCAAAACCTTTCCTGCACAACGTCTGTTTTTATTATTGGCGGATTCTAAGAATGGTCAATGAATATGGCTCAAACGTGCGCGTAAATGTGCCGTCTGGAATAGTTTCCTCGCTCACAGCCGGAACGACACATTTTTTATTTTCCATTGTATTTTCATCAGACAATGCTGCAGCCATCTTCTCTACAAGCACGTTATGTGTACCATTTACACCATCAAGTGCAAGCTGCGCTGTCTTTGAATTTCCAGTAATGTTTACCGCCTTTACAATCACATCACCAGTTGCCTCATCAAGCGCTGCAGATACATACAGTGGCTTTGGCACAGGAATCTTGTCAATTGTATCAAGGTATTCCTCGCCATCCACATATATCTTCATCGTGCGATCCTTTACAACAAGCATCAGCTCATACTCATGATCCTTCTCTGCCGAGAACATTGCCTCACTTAAGCATGCTCCATTGCCGTTTTTAAAATGCTCCATGCTTATATCCAGATTCTGCCAGCCGCCAAGCGTCCAGAGCATATGATCAGATGCTTCTCCAAGATAAACAAGAAAGCCCTTTTTGCCCTCTGTCTCTTTTGCCTTCATGGTAAGCGTATAATTTGTCCAATCCTTTGGAATTACACCAGTCTCGACTGCATTTTCATAGGAAGCAGCACGATTTTCACTCTCAGTTCCGCACACACAGTCTGTAAAACGATGCAGCTTTCCTGTATCATGATTTTTCACTGTCACCTCAAAGAACACACCCTGTCCCTCGTTGACTAACACACGAATTGGACCGCTTATAGTTTTTGCGCTTTCGCGGATTTTTTGTTCTGCCAAAAGGCGCGCTGTCTGCTCAAGTTCTGACTCTGTAACAGTAAAATCTAAGCGATGAGTTCCCTGATGGCGCATAAACATACTCTGAACATAATAATTAACAGAGCCATACACCTGATGATTATCAAACCATATCATATCAGGACGCCAATTTACATAGTCCACATTTGCAAACATCGGAGCATAGCATGCCAGTCCAACTGCATGCACATTTTTCTCAAGTCCTGTCATAAAAGCAGCCTCAGCAAGACCATTCTCCCACTGATTGCCCCATGATGCATACTCACCCAAAAATACCTTGGGATCAGATGATAGGAAATTATCATAGCGATCTACATTTGCTATCATCCAGTCGGTATTCATATAGTAATGCTCATCGATCAGATCACAACCGCATTCTCTTGCACTTGCCCATCCGCGCTCATACTCACCGCCTGCGGCAAATGGACTTGCTGAACCAATCAGCTTAATATCAGGATATTTTTCACGGATTGCCTTATGAAAATATGGATAGCGCTCGGTAAAGCCCTCGCCAACCTCCTCATTTCCAATTGCTAGATAATGTAATCCAAATGGCTTTGGATGACCCATATCGGCACGCTTCTTTCCCCAAACAGTTGTCTCATCGCCATTTGCAAACTCAATAAGATCAAGTGCATCGTCAATCCAAGGACCAAGTTCATCAAGTGGAACCTTTCTTTGATGATGCGGATCGTATGCTGCCGGAAGTACTGGAAGCGGCTCTGCACCTATATCCTCTGCCAGCTGGAAATATTCATAATAGCCAAGACCAAGTGTCTGATTATATCCCCAGTTATTTCGTCTCGCCGGGCGCTCCTCAACAGGTCCAATCGTATTTTTCCAGCGATACATCGAATCTCTTGCATTCTCATCAAGCTGTCCGTCATGTACAAGACAGCCTCCCGGAAAACGTATGAACTTCGGATGCATTGCTTCGAGCATCTCGCACAGATCTTTTCTCAGACCATTTGGGCGGTTCTTATATGTGTGCGCTGGAAATAGTGATACAAAATCCACTTCCACACTGCCCGGTGTCATGCAGACAAGCGCCAGATTTGCATCTGTGCAGCTTGTGCCTTCTGCAATTTTAAGATCTGCCGTATACTTTTTCCAATCAGAAGCATCTGCTGTAAGCTCACATGATGCATAGATTTGTCCTTCTTTTCCAATCAGACAGGCCTTAACTGTCACTGACTCGTCTATTTTTCTTAAATAGCAGGAAAAATGATATGTTTCCCCACCTTCAAGTGCAATTCCACTGTTAAAGCCAAGGTTTTTTACACCTGCTGCTGCCGAATTTGCCGTCATACTAAGATAGTGTGGGTTCTTCTTCGTATAAGGACTATCTGTCAGAATGGTAAGTGAAACATCAGCTGCGTCTGTCTGTCCATTTTTTTCATCTAACTGACAAGGCATCCACGCATACAGTGCATGATACTTTTTATTGTCAATCTGATCAAATTCAAATGCACGGTTCTGGATCAGCTCTGCATAAAGTCCGCCATCTGCCGCATGATTAATGTCTTCAAAAAAAATGCCGAAGAGATCGCCTGTTGCTTCTCTTTTTTCCTTTGTGTTAATCTGAAATGTCTGCATGGCTCACTATTTCCTTTCCTTATAATAGACTTAATAAACCATACCACATTCTCACGAAAGCATCAACATTTTTAATTAAATTTGTGCAAAAAAGGCAGTTTCAGGAAATATTCCCAAAACTGCCTTTTTCATTATTTTTTATCTGTAGTAATCAAAAATTAGTTTGCTGCGCTTGCGCTCTCAGCCTCAGAAGATGCCTCCTCAGATGCTGCCTCGCTGGAAGCTTCCTCAGACTTAGCCTCAGTTGCCTTCTCGGTAGCCTTTTCAGTTGCCTTCTCGGTAGCCTTCTCAGTCTTAGCTTCGGTCTTAGCCTCAGTCTGTACCTCTGCCTTTGTGCTAGCTGCGGTAGTAGTCTTCTTATCAGTCTTTCCGCATCCAGTCATCATTGCTGCTGCCATAGCGATTACTGCGATAGATGTAATAAACTTTCTCATGATTTTTGTTCCTCCTATTTATAACTATTAAATATGCTTAACAGTTAATGTCCTTTGCTGCAAAAGTGATCTCCTCTTACCACTTCTGCTGACAATTGCTATACTAGTCCTTTTTTTTAATAGTGTCAATAGGTAATGTAAAATTTTTGAGAAATTTAAGTAAGCCTTAAAGATTTAATGCCATTATTGTCCAGACATTGTTGGCTGATTAGCCTGTTGTGCAAGTGAATTAAGTGTGATTTTCTCTTGTGTCTGCGCATCAGTCAGCTTCATTGCCTGAGTTTCTTCATCTACACTAACCGTAAAGGTACGAACCTGGTCAATATTTGCCTCATCCATTCCCTTCCACTCCATCGTAAAGGTACCATCATCCTCACCTGGCTTGCAGCTGTAGCGAAAATGAGTCTCAATTCCTGCATCTGGTGATACAAGTGACTGAACAGTTAAGATTCTGCTGTAGTTATCAAACTGATATGAAGCACTTTCTGTCATCCAGATATCTTTGATTGATTCTGAAAGCTCACGCTCCTCTACGCTCTCATATACATTTATGTAGCGTCCATCTGTAATCTTTTCACTAGATCGAACCTGCGCTGCAATTCCATAGTCATTGTCAGATTCACTAAGAAGTACAGTCACAGCACCATCCATCATGCCTGTTGGAGCATCATAGGAATCAAAGAAGGAATAGCCGCTTCCGTTTTGTCCCTTTGGAAGATAGCCCTTTGTAAGTGTTTCTGCAAATGAAACTTCATTAATGTAATACCATCCATCTGCATAATAAACATCCTCAACGCCTGTATTTGCCGGACAATAATCCTGCATCCAGATACCCGTAAGATTCAAAATAGCTCTTCTTGTGCTAAGCTCAGGTATGCGAATCCATCCTTCTTTAGCCTGTTCTGACACAATGCCAAGCATGCTGGCTGCCTCACCGCCTGCCTTTGCACTAACTCCAAGACGTCCAATGATGCCAGAATACAGAGTACCGTTTGCCTCTGATGCATTAAAATCTGGAACAAGCTTACAGATCATCTGTAAAAACGCTGCCTTTTGCTCATCATTTACAGCACCGCCTGTAAATGTAAGTGCACCAAGGCCGCTGCCCCAATCAGATACCCATCCAGAAGCCAGCTTACTCATATATGTTGTACGGCTAAATGCACACACAATTGATGGTGATGATCCATCTGCAAATGCCTGACTTCCCATTTTTCTGACGTCAGTTGGAATAGTAAGTGATGTAAGACGCATACAGCCTGCAAATGCACGGCTTCCTATTGTACGAAGCGCTGATGGAAGCACAAGCCCCTCGCCAACGCCGCTTCCCTCAAATGCATTGTCGCAGATAGTAAGAAGTGACTGTGCAAAATCAACTGTCTGAAGTGATACGTCATTTTGGAATGCAGCCGCTCCAATATAGCGAATGCCTTCTGGAATCGTGATCTGCTTTAATTCGGTACAATTTCTAAAAGTGCGATCTCTCACTGCCTCGATTGCTGCTGGAAGTTCTACTGTTGTCAGCTTCGTACAACCAGAAAATGCACCTGCTCCAATGAAGCTTACGCTCTGTGGCAAAGACGCATAGCCAATCGCAGAACCAGAAAAGCTCTCTGCACCAATTGAAGTCAGTGTCTGTGGGAAGGTAAATACACTAAGAGCACTCGTTCCTGCAAAGGCACGACTTCCAATAGACGTGAGCGCATTTGAAACCTGCACAGTTGCAAGAGCCGTACAATTTTCAAACAAACTTGAACTTACTCTTGTCATTTTCTGCGGCAAAATTGCTGAATTCAGTGTACTACAACCTGCAAAGGCAGCCGCTCCAAGATAGCTTACATTCTGAGGAATCACAATACTTCCGAGCGCTGTACAATTTTGGAAAGAACCGCCCTCAATAAATGTCACACTCTCTGGCAATGTAATCTGTCGCAATGCCGTACAATTCTGGAATGCACCATAACGAATACTTGTCAATGTAGATGGAAGTTGAACTGTTTCAACCGATGTATTGGCAAATGCAAGTGTACAAATGGTTGTGATGCCTTCTTTTACTGTTGCATTTACAATCGGCACATACTCGGTCTGAGGTTTGCTTTCCTGCACTTCGCCTGTTGGTGTTGTCGGATCTACAGTCGATGCTGCCACCTCAGCTGGGGCGCGATACAACAGATCATTGATGTAGATCATCTCATGCTTTCGCTCTTCATACCACTTCGTTCCATCAAACGCATTGGCAACGATATCGCGCACACTTGTTGGAATCTCAATCTGGCTGAGTGCACTACAATTTTTAAATGCATTCGATCCAATATAACTTACACCATCCGGCACAACGATTGCCACCAAATTCACGCGGTTGATAAAGGCTTCCTCTGCAATCACGGTTGTTCCCTGTCTGATTGCAACTGTCGTGGCATCACTCTGACAGCGATACAAAATGCTATTGATATAAACAACCTCTCCTGTCAGCGTGGAATCATACGGTGTTCCCTCAAACAGATTCGCACCTACCTGAGTTACAGTTGTCGGAATCTGTACATGTACCAGTGCGCTGCAGCCTGCGAACGCTTCTCTTCCTATATAAGTAACACCCTCCGGAATGATCACATCAGTAATCATTGTCTGACCACGAAATGCACCAGTTGCAATTGAAGTTACCTTTGCACCGCTATAAGTTTGCGGAATCTCTACTATACTTCTCGATCCATCAAAACCAGTAACGCTCACGGTCTGTCCATCCTCACTAAATGAGAACGTTAATCCCTTTGTGTCCTCGGTTGGTGCCTGTTCTGACCACTCAGGCGCTTCGGTTGTTGTCTCCTCCGGTGTTGTCTCCTGCGTCGTCGGTTCCTCAGTGGAAGCCTCCTCACTCGTTTGCTCCTCGGTACTTTCTTCCTCTGTACTTTCATCCTGAGAGGAAGTTGGCTCTACACTTTCAGTTGACGTTTCTGAAGGCTGTGCTGAACTTTCTGGAATACTTTCAGACGGTGTTTCTGAAGGCTGAGCCGAAGTTTCTGGACCACTCTCTGTTGGTGCCTGCGTAGATGTCTCCGGAATACTCTCCGATGTTGCTTGTGTAGTCGTCTCCGGAATACTTTCTGGTGTTGTATTTTCCGATAACACTTGTGTTTGAGACGTTGTTTCCGCTAAAGTTTCATTCTCCGACAAAGTTTGTGGCTGAGATGTCGTTTCCATAGGTGTTTCCTGCATCAAGGTTTCTGTCTGCATTTCCGCAAGCGGATCTGTCTGTGTTTCCATGACGGTACCTGACTGTGTCGTCTCCTCTGCTGATACGTACTGCGGTATGTAAGAAACGGTCATCGCAGCAGCCATCGTCCATACGGACGCTTTCTTCTTCCATGATCTTTTCATAGTGCTCCCTTCCTTTCTCTTAAACAAAAAGAGCCGGTTTTTAACCGGCTCCCATAAATACTCCGGTAATAACTCTTTTCTAAGTTTATATTACCAGATATTATGTCAAATAAGTACTTTCAATGTCCTTACATCTCTTAAGAATCTCTTACGATGCCTGATCAAACTGGCTGTTGTACAGATCAGCGTAAAAGCCCTTCTTTGCCAAAAGCTCTTCATGCGTTCCGCTTTCAATTACATCTCCATCCTTTAACACAAGGATAAGATCGGCATTTTTGATTGTGGAAAGACGATGTGCAATAACAAAAGAAGTACGATTCTTCATCAGCTCGTCCATTGCATTTTGTATTTGAAGTTCTGTTCTTGTATCGACAGAGCTTGTTGCCTCATCTAGAATTAGCATAGGCTTATCAGCGATCATTGCACGGGCAATTGTTAACTGCTGCTTCTGACCTTGTGACAGATTAACCTGATCGTTAAGCACTGTATCATAGCCATGCTGCAGTGTTCTTACAAAATGGTCAAGACCAACGGCGCGGCATGCCTCCTTCATACGCTCATCAGAGACATTTGGCGTACAATATACAAGATTTTCTCTAACAGTACCCTCAAACAGCCATGTATCCTGAAGAACCATACAAAACTGAGAATGCACCATTTCACGTTTTACTTGATTAGTCGGAATGCCATCAATGCAGATTTTTCCGCCCTGAATCTCATAAAAACGCATAAGCAGATTGACAAGTGTTGTCTTTCCTGCTCCCGTCGGACCGACAATGGCAATTTTTTGTCCTGCCTTTGCCTTTGCAGAAAAATCATGAATAATCACGCGATCTTCATCATAGCCAAACTTTACATGCTCAAATGATACGTCACCCTTTACATTGTCAAGCGTCTTTGTCTTATTGCTCTCGTCATCCATCTCCTTTGCCTCAAGAAACTCAAAGACACGCTCACCTGCTGCTGCCGCTGACTGTAAAGACTGTGCCGCCTGTGCGATCTGAGATAATGGCTGTGTAAAATAGCGCACATACATCATAAATGCAACGATTACTTCAAAGCCAATAGTTCCCTTCATAGTCAGCACTGCACCTGCCACACAGACTGCCACATAGCCTAAGTTTCCGATAAATGTCATAATAGGCGGCATGAGTCCGGCAAGGCACTGTGCACGAAATGCACTTTCTCTTAAATTATTGTTCATGCGCTCAAATTCAGCTGCTGCCTGCGCTTCTCCATTATATGCCTTTACAACTGTATGACCTGTGTAAATTTCCTCAATGTGACCGTTAATCTCACCAAGGCAGCGCTGCTGGCGCACGAAATATTTACTGGAGTGCTTTGCAATAACTGTCATAAGAACAAAGCCAATCAATGTTGCCACGATTGCAGTAATTGTCATGATCACATCTGTTTTAAACATCATAAAAAGTGAACCGACAAAAAGCGTAACTGCGGAGACAAGATTTCCTATGCTTTGGTTCATAGACTGTGATATCGTATCAACATCATTTGTGACACGTGAGAGGATATCACCTGTCGTAGAGCGGCTGTAATAGCTCATCGGCAGACGGTTAATTTTTCCTGAAATATCACCTCTAAGCTTTTTTGAAATATTTTGTGTCACTGTTGCCATAATCCACTGCTGACCAAATGACAGCAAAGCACCACACACATAAAATGCAATTAATGTAAATCCAATCTTAGAAACTGCGTCCATATCAACGCCTGTTACAAGACCTTTTCCAATTTCCTTTGTCATCTCTGACAGCTTATCTGGTCCAAGAAGCGTCAAAACCGTGCCTCCTGCCGCACAGATAAGTGCAATGATCACAACTGGAAGATAGCTTTTGCAATACAAAATCAGCTTTGACCATGTTCCCTTAAAATCAGACGCTTTCTCAGCAGGACCTCTTCCCATGCCAGGTCCACGCATACCACCTCTTCTGCCCGGGCGGTTCTGTCCAGGGGTATATTCTTTATTTTCCATTATGCAAGCTCCTCCTTTGACAGCTGTGAATATGCGATCTGACGGTATACCTCGCAAGTTTCCATCAGCTCATTGTGCTTGCCCATTCCGGCAATCTTTCCATCATCAAGCACAATAATCTTGTCCGCATCGCGTATAGTACCAATTCGCTGTGCCACAATGAAACGCGTTGCATCTGCACAAGTTTTTCTTAATGTATCGCGAAGAACACGATCTGTCTTGTAGTCAAGTGCTGAAAATGAATCATCAAAAATTAAAATCTCCGGGTGACGGCATATCGCACGTGCAATTGACAGACGCTGCTTTTGTCCTCCTGAGAAATTAGATCCTCCCTGTGCCACAAAAGCATCTACGCCGCCCTCTGTCTTATCAACAAACTCTTTTGCCTGCGCAGTCTCAATTGCCTGCTTAACATCATCATCAGTAAAGCCTTTTGTACCATTATCTCCATAGGCAACGTTGCTTTTAATGCTTCCTGTAAATAAAACAGCCTTCTGTGAAACATATCCAATCTTATTTCTAAGTGCCTTCTGTGTATATTCCTTTACGTTAACGCCATCGACAAGCACCTCTCCCTTTGTCGCATCGTAAAAACGCGGAATCATGTTGATCACAGTACTCTTTCCACAGCCAGTTGAACCGATAAAGGCAATTGTCTCACCCTTATGAGCAGTAAAGGAAATGTCCTCAATGACATCCTTCTCTGCATCTGGATAACAAAAAGATACATTGCGAAACTCAACTTCACCCTTTTTGCCGTCAATTCCATTCTCTTTTGTGCCATCCTTAATCGAGAGCGGCATATCAAGCACTTCATTAATACGCTTTGCTGATACGCTCGCACGCGGAAGAAGCACGAAAATCATGACAAGCATCATAAAGGACATAACGACCTGCATAGCATACTGAGTAAATACGATCATATCTGAGAAAATAGTCAGCTTGTCAAACATCTGAGCATTGCTGATCAAATAAGCGCCGATCCAGTAAATTGCTAACATCAATCCATTCATTACCATCTGGATTCCCGGCATCATAGTTCCCATAGTGCGGTTTGCAAACAGCTGCGTTTTCGTCAGCTCATCATTTGCATCATTAAATTTCTTCTGCTGATAACCTTCTGCATTGTAAGCACGAACTACATTTAAGCCTGTCAAATTTTCTCTAGTGACACGGTTTAAATTATCTGTCAGACTCTGCAGCTTTTTAAACTTTGGAAGCGCAACAGCCACGCAAACACAAACAAAGCTAAGCAGTACAACAACAGCCACACCAGTTGAAGCAGTCCACTGCCAGTTCTTTGTAGAAATCTTGCACAGTGCCCACACTGCCATTATAGGAGCCTTAAGTAAAACCTCCAGGCCCATAACAATCAGCATCTGTACCTGTGTAATATCATTTGTAGAACGTGTAATTAAACTTGCAGTAGAGAAATTTCCAATTTCTTCCATTGAAAAGGACTGCACCTTATGAAAAACCTGTCCTCTTAAATTGGCAGAAAAATTAGATGAAATTTTTGATGCACATATTGATGTACAGACTGCCGCAAGCAAGCTTCCTAGTGCACATGCAAGCATCTTGCCTCCTGCAATCAAAATATCATTCATCTTGCTGCCCTTAGTCTGGACAAGCTTTGTAATTTCAGACATATAATCTGGCATTGTCAGACTAAGCCACACCTGCACGATAATAAACACAAATGCAACTGCCGCCAGAATAAAATCTTTCCATGTAAGCTTCTTTAACAACTTAACCATTATCTGCTGCTCCCTTCTTTTTTGATAGGAACTATTATAGCGTTCAAAATAGAACAGTCAATACAATTTATATAAAATTTAGATTATTTATAAAAAAAACAAAAAGGGCAGACTCCTCATCTGCCCCTCTTTTACTCTAATTCACCCCTGCTCATGCACACCTGTAACAGAAAATACAACCCACTCTGCGATATTTGTCGCATGATCTCCGATTCGCTCAAAATACTTTGCAATCATCAAAAGATCAAGTGCATACTCGCCGTCCTTTGGATTTTCTGAGATCATTTGAATAAGCGACTCCTTTACCTTTAAGAAAAGATCATCGACCACATCATCGTGCTGAATTGTTGCCTCTGCCATTGCTACATCACGCTTTACATAAGCCTCAACACTCTCTGTCACCATACGCATTGCAGCTACTGCCATCTGACAAATATACTGTGCATCCGTTCCGATTCTTCCATTTAAGAATCCAATAATCTCTGCAATGTCGGATGCCTGATCACCGATACGTTCCATATCTGTAATCATCTTAAGTGCTGCTGAGATCTGTCTTAAATCTCTCGCAACTGGCTGCTGCTGTAGCAAAAGCTTTAAACAAAGCGACTCGATAGTGCGCTCCATCTGGTCAATCTCACTGTCTATCGGTGCGATTTTTGCTGCTGTCTGTCCATCTGCATTTGCCAGTGCCTTTGCCGCTAATGCTAACGCCTCCTCACAAAGCGATCCCATCTTTGTCAGATCACGATTCAAAAGCGCTAGCTGCTCGTCAAACTTGCTTCTCATGTCTTCACCTCACTTTTTTTATTTCCATTAGCCAAAACGTCCTGTAATATAATCCTCAGTTCTCTTATCCTTTGGCTGCTCGAAGATCTTCTGTGTCTCACCATACTCTATCAGATCACCAAGCAGGAAAAATGCGGTGTAATCAGAAACACGCACGGCCTGCTGCATGTTATGCGTAACCATAACAATTGTGTACTGTGATTTTAATTCGCTTGCCAGCTCTTCTATCTTTGATGTAGAAATCGGGTCAAGCGCACTTGTTGGCTCATCCATCAAAAGTACATCAGGCTCAACAGCAAGTGCTCGTGCAATGCAAAGTCTCTGCTGCTGTCCACCAGACAAGCTAAGTGCCGATTTTTTTAGATTATCTTTTACTTCATTCCAGATTGCTGCACCCTTTAAGGAATTTTCCACGATCTCATCAAGCTTTGCACGGCTTGTAATTCCATGGGTGCGCGGTCCGTATGCAATATTGTCATAGATGCTCATTGGAAATGGATTTGGCTTTTGGAATACCATTCCGATATTTCTGCGAAGCTCATTGACATTTAACTTTGGATCAAAAATGTCCTCGCCGCGATAACGAAGATCGCCTGTAATCTTCACACCAGGCACTAGATCATTCATTCTGTTTAACGACTTTAAGAATGTGGATTTACCACAGCCAGAAGGACCAATCAGCGCCGTAATACTTTTCTCCTCAATATTGATATTAATATTCTTTAATGCCTGCACCTGTCCATACCACAGACACATATCCTTTACAGTAATTACGCTGCTCACTGACTCTTCCTCCTCTGAAAATACTTGCCTAACAAAGTTGCAGTTAAATTGATAAACACAGTTAATACCATTAAGATTGCTGCAATCGCGAATGCAACACCAAACTCTCCCTGCTCCTTAGCATACATGTAAAGCGCAACTGTAAGTGTTGCACCTGCACTGTGAAGACCATCTATCATTCCATTTACTGCATGTGCAAGACCTGCGGTGAAAAGAAGCGCTGCTGACTCACCGATAATTCTTCCGACAGAAAGAATACATCCTGTCACTACACCATCAATACATCCCGGAAGTACAACCGTTCTGATAACTCTCCACTTTCCTGCGCCAAGTCCAAATGCACCCTCGCGATAACTTTGTGGAACTGTCTTTAAGCTCTCCTGTGTTGTACGCATGATTGTCGGAAGATTCATGATCACAAGAGTAAGCGCACCTGCTAAAAGAGATGTCTGCAAGCTTAAAAACTGACAGAAAAACAGCATTCCTACAAGACCATATATAATAGAAGGAATACCTGAAAGTGTCTCTGCTGCGTACTCAATCATGCCAACTATTTTTTTGTTTGCGGCATACTCAGTCAGATATATTGCAGCACCAACACCAAGCGGAAGTACAATTATAAGCGTTGCAATTACGATATAAAGTGTATTTAAAATATCAGGCAAAATACCAATGTTGTCATCGAGGTAACTTGGAGATGTGGACACCAGTTTCCAGCTTATATTCGGAACACCTCTATATAATACATATCCTATCATAAACAATACAAGTCCACATGTAATTGTTATGGAAAGCCCCATCAAAAACTTCATCAGACCTATATAAAGCTTACGCTTTATTCCCGGTCCATTCTTTGCAGCGGCACGCACTGTCATCACCGATTTTACATTTGCTGTCTGTGACGCCCCTATTGCTTCCTGTTTTGTCATCTTACTCACTCCTTTTATAAATCCGTTTTTCAGGCTTTCTCATGCTTTAAGAAAAAGTTCAGTGTTGCATTGATCAGCATGATAAACAAAAACAGCACCAGCGCAATTGAAAACAGCGCCTGTCTTTGCAGTCCTGCTGAATATGACATCTCACTGGCAACAGCAGTCGTCAAAAAACGAACACTCTGGAACAATGACGGCATATTTGGAACATTTCCTGAAACCATCATAACTGCCATTGCCTCGCCAATTGCGCGGCCCACACCTAATACAACTGCTGCTGCAATACCACTTCTTGCAGCTGGAACTGACACCTTAAAATATGTCTCAATATCTGTCGCACCAAGTGCAAGTGATGCATCCTCATATTCCTTTGGCACTGCCTCAAGTGCATTGAGTGAAACCTTAATAATAGACGGCAAAATCATGATTGCAAGTACGATAATCGCTGCCAGAAGGCTGGCACCATCTGGCACATTAAACAATTTGCGGATACCAGGAACAAGAATCAGCATACCGACAAGACCATAAACAACAGACGGAATACCTGCTAAAAGGCTGACAGCTGTCTCAATAACACCTCTTACCTTTGGTGACGCAATCTTTGCCAGGTAGACAGATGTGAAAAATCCGACTGGAACACCAAGCAAAATTGCACCTGCTGTTCCGTAAATACTTGTCATGATAAACGGTAAGATTCCAAATGATGGCTCAGAGGCGGTCGATGCCCATTTTGTGCCAAATAAAAACTGAAACAGACCAATTTTTGCGATTGCCGGCACACCGGAAATTACCAGATAAACTGTAATTAACAATACACATCCGACCGTAATCAGTCCGAGAATCAAAAATATGCCATGTACTACTGTCTCTAACAGACTCTCTTTGCTCTTCATAAATCCTCGCACCCTTCCAATTGTGATTATTCTGCTACCGCAACAGCACCTGCTGCCAAGATAATATCTGCTGCATCCTTTGAAGTTGCATAATCGAAGAATGCCTGTGCTGCCTCTGATAATTCAGTACCATCCTTTGTAACAAGAACGAATGGACGCTGTACCTTATAAGAACCATCCTTTACTGTTTCCTCAGTTGCCTCAACACCATCTACTGATACCTTCTTTACAGTATCCTTTACTGCTGCTAAAGATGCATATCCGATTGCACCTGGATTGCTGGAAACAGTTGTGATAACATCACCTGTAGATGTAAGCTCCTGACGATACTTGCAGGAATCAGATGTACCTGTAATAGACTCGAAACCATCTCTTGTACCACTTCCTGCCTCACGGCCAATCAGAACGATATCAGCATCCTCTCCGCCAACTTCACTCCAATTTGTGATCTCACCAGTGTAGATCTTTGCGATATCATCAAGAGAAAGATCCTCTACTGTATTCTCCTTATTAACAATGATTGCAATACCATCAAGTGCCAGTGTAGTTTCTACTAAGCCCTGGCTCTTCTCCTCGTCCTTTAATGCACGGCTGGAAAGACCGATATCGCAACGTCCCTCAGATACAGCAGTGATTCCAGAACCAGAACCAGTTGGGTTGTATGTAAAGGTAGCATCCGGATTTGCCTTTGTAAATGCCTCACCAAGAGCACCGATTACCTTCTCCATAGAAGTAGAACCATCAGTTGCAACGCTTCCAGATGCGGTAGTTGCTGCTGTTGACGCTGTAGTCTCCTTTTTATCTGTCTTTCCGCATGCGGTCAATGTTGAAATTGCAAGAGCTGCGGTTACTGCCATTGTGATCATCTTTCTCATAATAAAAACTTCCTTTCTGTTTCTACCCATTTTGTTGTGTTTGTTTGTTTTGTTTTCTCTTAACGCCACTAATCTTATTGTTTCTTTGTAAAATCAGAAAGCAGTGATATGTCAAATCTATGTAAAAAAATAAAAAGAGCCACCAGGGACATGTAATGTCCCCGATAGCTCTTGCAGCGCCCCTTCCATCAAGAAACTTCATCAATCGGTGTAAGTACACCGGCATCCATCTCATACACCTTATCACACAGGCAGCGAATATCTTCCATGTTATGGCTCGCAAGAAGAATAGTCGTCCCCTCTGCCTTTAAATTCAGAAAGATCTGGCGCATTTCCTCCACGCCTCTCTTATCCAGTCCATTCATCGGCTCGTCCAAAATAATTAACTTTGGCTTTTCCATAATAGCCTGTGCGATTGCAAGCCTCTGCCTCATTCCGAGTGAAAACTTCGCCACCTTTTTTCTTCCGGTATCTCCTAATCCAACAGTCTCTAATACCTGTTTCACATCTTCCTTTGTGATCCGGTGACGAATCGCCGCCAGATTATACAGATTGTCATATGCATTTAAATATGGAATAAAATCCACATTTTCAATGATCGCGCCAACATCTTGTGGAAAATCCACATCCTTTCCCACACGTTTTTTTCCTACAGTCACCGTACCCTGTGTTGGCTTTAGAAAGCCTAAAATCAGCTTCATCATAACTGTCTTACCAGAACCATTCCGTCCCACAATGCCATGAATCAGCCCTTCTTCAAATTCAATTGAAAGCGGCTTTAACACCTCAACCGACCGGAAGCTTTTTGATACACCATCTAATACAATATAAGGTTCCATATACACACCTCGCTTTTTAGCTATAATCGTATCTGCCTATTTTCAGATTCATGACAGCAAGCGGCACAAGAATCATTCCTGCCAAAAACAGACACGCATAAGAAAACGTTGGATTAACACGATTAAATGCAGTCGTGCTTAAATTTCCGACACGACTCATGCTGAATGGAGAGATAAACAACAAATATTTACTTGTCACTCCGACTCGCACAACCGTTGCCCAATAGTCCATCGCAATTCCGATTCCACCGATTGCAATACCGGGACCACTCGGCCACAGCATATGAAGCATCATAGTCAGAAAACCAGTTGCCATTCCAATCATCATGCAAAGAACAATGCATCTGCCAAACAGCTGCAGCGCCGTTGTCTGGCGCATGACCGAAACCGGGAATGAAAAATAATTGGAAATTCCATAGCCAAACGGTGCATTGATCATCTTTACAAAAGTTGTCGTCCACGCTGTCTGAAATGTCACCTGCGGCACAATAAGAAGCAGCAGTAATAAAAATATATATGCAAAATAGATCACTGTAATTGCGACAATATACACGATCTGTCCCCAGAGCCAGCTCCTTCGGGAAGTACGCAGCAGATACTGGTAAACACCATCATCACGATATGGAATGTCACATATAATCAACACAAAACCAATCCATATTGTAAACGACGTATACATATTGTTGGTCACAACAAGAAACATCTCCATAATACCAATTTTCTGTCCCGACTCCATCAGACCACCACGCACATCACCAAAATAGAGATAGAAAAAGACGGCCAGACAAATACAGATTACAAGTGTTTTTCCCTGAGACAGACAGCGCTGAAAATTTAATTTTACATAGGCGTTCATTCTTCTCATGCTATCCATTGATCCCCCTCCATTTCATCTCTCGGTAATAAAGAAATCCAAGCACTGCGTATGCAGCGAGATTCCGAACAATACACATCGTCAATCCACCGTCAGCAGTACGTTCCATTCCAAACGGTGTATATAACGACCACGTCATAAAGCCTCCAATATAACCTCCAATTCTTGTAAGAAGAAATGGCAGCGTATAAAATACATATTGATTTGTGCAAAATACAGAAACGCACAATCCAATCAATACATAAATACCAATCTGAAATGAATATCCCAATGCATGCAAAATCGCCGCCGGATAATATCCGATTACCAAAGCCATTTTATACCAAAAAGGTTCTATGTCCCCAGACAGTGTTCCCCCAAAAAGTAATTTTATTGATTCTACTGTACCGCCCTGTCTTACTCCCGGAACAAACACCACGCACAAAGCGAAAAACAACAATACACTTATCATATAAAGTATGATTCCACCAAGCACAGCTGACACAATCTTCGCGATGCAATATCGCCGCTGTCCTGACCGCATCTGCATCAACCAATCATAGTGTCCCTTTCGCTCATCAAAGTAATTACCCGCTGCCACGATTGGAAAAATCAATGTCTGAACAAAGGCCGTTACACCATAATTTTCTGTGAGGAAAAACAAATCAAAAATTCCCGTCCCATAACCTGCTCGCAAATCTGTTTCCACACCTAATATCATGATTCCAATATACACAACTATGCAAACAAGTGCAGCTGGTTTTTGTAGTATACGTTTTAGTTCTCTTCCTATCATAGAGCATCACCATCCTTTACTCCCGATCTGAAATTTTTAAATGCTCCGTCTGAAAATCATCTTCAAAATCTACTGCCATCGTAAATGTATAACAATATGGCATTGTTGCATCAACAAGACCTGAAAAATACCACAACTGATCCGATCCATCATCTGGATTGACCATCTGCTTTACATAAAATCCGATGTCATATACATACTCATCTTTATTTGTTCCCATATCTACTGGAATATATTGAATTTCAACTTGTAATGAATCTGCAATTGGATTCGTTTCCAATGGCGGAATCTGTAACCCATTCCATACTGCATCATATACCGCCTGCAATGCGTCCTCATCGGAAATTCGCTGCCTCGTTGAAACACTTTCTCGACCAACAACCTCAGAAGCTTTTTGTATCAATATCATATATCCCATATCTTCCATAGAGATTGTCGCAAGCTGACCATAATACTCGGTTCCATCGCCCTCGCCTCCAATTGAATATCCCTCTGGCGATAGCTTGATTCCATCCTGCTGCAAATAATAGGTATATACAGACCGGTCACCATTCGCAATATCCGTTTGTTTGATATATTCATCTGTGATATCAATATTTAATGCCTGTAATAAATCCTCTCCTTCTTGACGTCTTATTTCTTCATCTGGTACTTCATTTTTATAAGTAATACTTATTGCTAAAAAGCCTATACCACTCTGTACAATAAGAACTGTTCTATCCTCACCATCATATTCATTTCTTTCGCTTGCCAGTGAATCCTGATTTGTAACCAACGCTTCATCCCACTTTCCTTCACCAAAATATGCATCCAGAATTTCAGATGGTCGAAAATCTCTTGCTCTCATCAAAAGTCGGTCTGCACTCATCGGATCTACTGCTTCCTCTGCCTGCGTTTGTGATTCTTCAGATTCCTGTTCGATTCCCGTTTCCTGCTCTGTCTCGTTTTCAGCTCCCTGCGCCACAAATGAATACATACTGGTCACGCTCATCATCGCTGCTAACATACATACACTGATTCGTTTTCTCATACACGTTTCCTCCAATTTCATAT
>OKVF01001327.1_pt1 | contig 19554 bp, 9 predicted proteins | sample 1604831 | NCBI WGS metagenome assembly OKVF01 (sample SAMN01760980, study PRJEB22395) | human gut metagenome
TTTTGCTGAGAAAGTAGTACACGACGTATGAAATCCCATCAGCATAAATCCTGAAAACTGTGGCTATATTTCAGTCTATAGGGCTGGATGACGCTACAAGAATCTAAGGAATCCCACGGTTTTAACCGTGGGAGTATGTCAAGCTAGTAATCTGATGGCTCGGCCAAATCTCATTCAAATATAACAAGACCTTTTCCTCTAACGTCTGAACAGCCAACTCTATTTTTGCCATCATCGACAATTTATCTGCCATCTGTGCCATAACAAATTTTAAAAATACGTGATCTCTCTCTAACATCGTTCGATTGCTGTCAAAAGGAATCGCAAGGCAAAGCACCATTTCCGTCGCTTCCGTAAAAAACGGGCTAAATTCATCCTTACAAAATTCCACATCACCAAGCAAGGTTCCCTCTTTTGACAGTGTGATGCTATAGGTTCGACTCGTTTCATCCATCCCGAAAATCTGAACCGTCCCACTTACAATCAAGAGAAACTGCCGTAACGGCATAAGAGGCTGCGTCAATAATTCTCCTTTTTCATATTGTAGCAAGTGGACTGATTGCGGTCTTTTTTGAAAGTGCTTACTTTCCTGCCTTAAAATAGACTCTATTCGTTTTTCATCATGAATTTCTTGCATACTATCCCCTCTTATTTTTCTTTATTGTGCCATATGTCACAAACAAATGCAAGCAAATTTGTTATACTAATTTGCGGAATTTTTGAATTATTTTTTAGAAAGGATATTTTTATGGATACGATTTTTGATACGAAACATCTTTACCGAACCTACTTTAAAATGGCGCTTCCTGTCGTTCTCGGTTTGGTTGTGACACTCATTTACAATCTTGCCGACACCTTCTTTATTGCACAGACAAAAGACACCGCACTAATTGCCGGTGTCTCTGTCTGTTCTCCTGTTTTTACCACACTGATGGCATTTGGCAATATATATGGTCAGGGTGGAAGCTCCCTAATCTCACGTCTTCTTGGTCAAAATAATCTTGAGGGAACCAAGCGAGTCAGCTCCTTTTGCTTTTATATTGCGATTGCAACCGGTGTCGTTCTTGCAATTTTAATGATGGCATTTTGCTCCCCTCTACTCACTCTCTTGGGTACAGATAGTGACACATTCTCCCATGCAAGAAACTATTACAGTGTGCTTGCCATCTGCGCACCGATTGTTGTTCTTAGCTTCATTCATTCCAATTTGGTTCGCTGTGAGGGGCTTGCCTCTCAGTCTATGATTGGAAGCGCACTCGGCACTGTCATTAACATTATTTTAGACCCGATTTTGATTTCCGTTTTCCATATGGGTTCCCTTGGTGCCGCAATTGCAACTGTAATCGGCTATTTGTGCAGTGATCTGTATTTTCTTGGACTGCTCCACAAAAAGAGCCACTGTCTGTCTACCTCTTTTGGCTATTGCAAAGTAAGTTCCGAGGAATTAAAGCAAATCCTTGGTGTTGGCATTACAGCCGCGCTGACCAATTTGATGCAAAGCCTCACTGTCATTGTGTTAAATCAATTTCTTCTCTCCTACGGCAGTGATCGAATCGCAGCAATGGGAATTGTTCTAAAAATCAATATGATCGTCCAGCTTGTCATGACTGGATTTGCCTTCGGTGCCGTTCCACTTTTTGGCTATCTGTACGGTGCAAAGCTACATGGTGAATTGAAGAAACTGATTCGATTTTGCATGAGCTTTTTAACTGCGATCGCCCTTATTTTAACAATTGTCTTGTGCGTAAAATCAGCATTTTTCATGAACATTTTCGTACAGGATTCTGAGCTGATTACACTTGGCTCTCAAATGCTACGCTGGCAGGCAATCAGCTCTGTATTCGTCGGAATTATCCTAATATGTACGGTACTTTTTCAGGCAACCGGAAAAATCATCCCGTCATTTTTACTGTCAATCAGCAGACAGGGAGTTGTCTTTCTTGTCGTGCTTCTGATTTTTTCAGAACTCTTTGGATACAATGGAATTTTGATGGCTCAGGCAATTGCCGATGTGATAAGTGCTGTACTTGCAATGTTCCTGCTCTACCGAATAAAGCTAATCTCATCTATTGCTTAATTTGTTTCATTGATTTGGGAGTAAACCACTGGGGACAATCAATAAGCCAAAAACAACGTCATTAAGATAAGACACTGTAGGCCAAAATAATCGTCCCCTTGTCATTCATAATCACAAAGGACAGGGATATGTTTTCCCTGTCCTCTGTTGTTTTATTTTTGATATTTATATGATTCTTCAATTGCATGAATCAGATCTACAATTAGCCTATTATATGGTGCTGCTACATTATAGAGCTTTGCCTGCTCTACAATTGCACCGTTGATTGCATCAATCTCTGTTTTTCTGCAGTTCATGACATCCTGTGACATGGACGAGTATCCTTTTCCTGCATCCTCGCATACATGATGCACCATATTTAATACTTCCATATAAGAAAAATGTGTACCATCTGCTTCTGCAACATCAACTGCCTCACAGATCATTTTTTCAGCAAAATCCCACGCATAATGGTTATCGATCATGGAACGAATCGGAGAACGTGTGATTGCTGTGAAAGTATTTATAGACAGGTTTACAAAAAGCTTGCTCCATATGATACGCTGAATATCATCAGAAATTTCTGCTGCAAATCCACTTTCCTCAAGCAGATTTGAAATGATCTGCAGATTGCTGTTTTCTTTTAGATTGCTGCCTATAGTTGTTGCACCTGTTCCGCTGTGACGCACATGACCGTTTCCATTGTTAACAGAATTATGTTTGCTTGTTCCAATAATAATATTTTTCTTAACAACATACTGTTCAATCTTGCGATCATTTCCTGCTCCATTTTGCAGTGTCATTACAAGCGTATGTTCCCCAAACAACTTGCGATTTGTTTTCAACGCATCTTCCGTATACGTAGACTTGACAAACACAATTACAAGATCTGCATCTTCCTTGTACTCACCAGATAAGCAGGCGCGAACTGACGAGAAATGCTGGTCTGTTCCATCCTCTTCTAGCACTGTAATTCCATTCTTATTAATTGCGTCTACCTGTGGCTGGTAGCTATCAAGCATAACAACCTCATTGTGTCGGCTTAAATAAGCACCGTAGAGGCATCCCATAGCTCCTGCACCAATAATTACAATCTTCATATTTCATTACCTCCCATTTTTGATTATTTATCAAAGTCTCTCGTTGAAATGATTCCGTTATAGGGCCGGGTGTCAAGCACCCGACCCTCCTCGGTGGTCACTTCGCTGGACCATCTACAAAGTCCATACTGATTCTGGCAAGCGTATAAATAATATTATCATCTTGATGAGTGCCAGAAATAATGTCTTTGTCTTTCTTTATGATTTCTGCTGTGAGAACGACCTTGTAATTTGAATAATAATGTTCACTTGACTCTACATTTGCCACATTAACCTTTAGCTGTATTGCCTGTGTCAGTACACTTCCATCAAATACTGAATCCGTTTTTATATTGCCATCCGACCAGTATGTTGATTGCGGAACTGTCCATGACCAAGTGCCCTTACCATTGTCATAAGTAACTTCGCCAGAATCTTTTGATTTCAGCTCTATAGCTAAATAATCATTTGCATTCGTTAATGCATCTGCATAATCCTCCATTGTACTTCCACTAGCAGTATTCTTCGGTGCAAGAGTCAGCGTAAATCGAATACCAGTTGAGTTTTTCAGCGCATCGTCTAGGTTCTTCATTGATGCTAAACTGTAAACTGCTGTTGTGTCGATTAATGCATGCTCTTTGGATACGTCCAAATACTGAGGATCTAATAGATTGATTCCTAACTGATCAATCGTATCGGCTTCGTAAGTAAGCTTTGCGCCGGTAGGCTCTATTCGGTAATATTCCGTTTTGGTATTAGAACATGAAGCACGATTATTACTATAAGCAAGACTTCTACTCACAGTAGAAAGTTGTGAGGAATATGCAAGTTTTACATAATCCATGGGACCACTACCCTCGGTAAACTTCGATTCTGGAATTACATCCAAGCCTGATGCAGGAATATTTACCGTCATCCTTACTTCTACATAAAAGGTACTTTGATTTGTATTTTGAATTCCTTTTATAGCTGTACGTACTGCCTGCAAACTGATCGGCTCTACTCCATTCTCTGTCTGCTCACCTAACGGTAATTCCATGTTTCCACCATCTGAAGTCCAAGTATATTGGACTGCAACACTTTTCTCACTGCTAGGACTCCAACTACCATTTGTATACTGATAATAAGCTGTTTGACCTTCGTTATAAACATAGAATTCTGCTGTTCCTGTTGTACCACTTGGAAATTGCTCTCCAGAGGTTGTTCCATTCAAAGTTTTCTGAAGACTTCCAACAATTCTCAAATACAATTCATCGCTATCATTATAAGCTTGACCATTTGGGAACGTTATTTTATCAACCACATCAACTAATAGGCTAGAATCTGCTGCACTAATTTCTTTATGTAATTCACTAATAGTAGTAGATTCCGTCAAACTTTGTTGATATCCACTTGAAAGCACATAAGTACTTTGTGTATTACTATGCAGGTCTTCTTTACTAGTACCTCTTTCCAGATGATGTACCCGGTGTGGTACTACGCTTTCTACTACAGTCTGAATTGAGCCATTTAGAATGTCGTTTGCAGCATTCTTAGGAACATTAATTACTAAGTAATAATTTTCAGTAATGTCACTTACTCCACCTGTTCCTTTTAAACCAGCCTCATTTACTGTAATTGAATGTGTTGCTGTCTCACCCGAAACCGCCAGACGATAGTATTCATATTTACCCGTAGTTTCATTTTTTATGCGCACTGTAGGCTCTGGATACTTCCTTCCATCCTCATCCTTTGCATTCTCAGGTTTGCCATTCTCACCTACTTTTATAAAAAGTTTATTACCACCTTGATCCGATGCTTTTGCTTGAATCAACTCGCTGATACTTGGCTCCTGATATGGGTTTCCTTCAGAATCCACGAAACTACTAAGAGCTATCAGAACATTTCCATTGTTAGCTTCCTCTCCTGTAGTGGTGTAATAGTATACTCTTTTATCCTTGGCATCTACAAGTGTCAACTGTGTTCCTTTCGGAAGATTAGTTTTATCAATTGCAAATTTAATAGACTTCTTCATATCCATTACAGTACCACCCACATTAATATAGCTTTGCCAGCCATATTCTGTGTATGTTCCCATATCACTATTATATCTGTAGGTTAGATATCCTGTAATTGGACTTCCAAAACTCTCCAACACATGTGTTGTTAAACCGTTATAATCAGAAGCATTAAAATCTGTACCATAAGTCAACGTTGCCATAAAATCCATTTCTAGCATACGGCGCACCAAAACAGGGACAAAAACATTGTAATGGTGTCCTTCTTCTGTAAAGGTGACTGTCAACAAAGTAAAACGATCTCGCTCATTATCATAGTCTGTTGTTGTCGAGAATGTAATTTTTCTGGAAGTATCTGTATTCACTTTAAATGCTGGTGTTACAGGTGTATTATCCTCATTTAAAGCTTTTACAAATTTTCCATCTTTATATTGATACACCACTGCCGTTGCTGTTACATGAGCATTATCTTTACTATTTACATTATTTGCTGCCGAAAAACCACCATTTGTTAAGATATCAAGGTAATCACTTACTTTTTCTGTGTTTCCACTTGAAATCTGAACTACTGGAAAATCGCTTTCTGCCTTATTCGTCTGATTTGTATTGTAAGTAGATATCATAGAATTAAAGTCAAATGAGGTTGAAGCTATCTTCTTGTACGTGTAATGAATGCTTGAATCACCATTTCTCTCATTCCATATCTCCTGTGCCTTTACTGTAAAGGAAGTGGTAGCGCTTGATGTACTTCCAGTTGCGGACGAATCAGAGTTGTCTCCACCCTCTGTTGTGGATGAATCTGAGCTATCACTGCTACTAGTTGTCCACGACACACCATCCCCATAGAGATACTTAGAAGATGAAGTTGCGTTATCATATAGTGCCAATGTGCTCTTTGGGCTAGTTACAACATATGGAGAGGCAACGTCGGTTTTGATTGTATCCGCAGGTTTGTAAGCAGACCCCAATAAGTCATTACTATTGCCTACTAATGAGGTTTTTGCATCCCCTTGTGTATCAGTTGCCTGATTATCGGTAGTAGTGGAAGAAAGTGCAGTACCAGAATAGTCAGCAAAGGCGATGTAGTCATTGTCTGAGTCAGTTTTTCCTCCTCCCGCTAGTTTAAAATTCTTATTAGCCGTTGGAATATTTTGGATACTTATACCAGCTATGTTAATTGCAATGCTATCACTTGTTACATTACCAAATAGTAAGCCCATCGGTACACTATTCGAAAGACTTCCTCTTGTTCCATCTAATGTTACATTAGAAAACAGTAGATTAGATGCTACTATTTTGTTTCTCAAGTTACCAGTAATACCTCCTACAGTTGGCCATCTACCACCAGCTTCACCTCTATTACCAACTGCTGTTACTGTAGAATCCTGCACTGAAGTATCAAACAGACACAAAACACCCTTTCCATTACTTTGCGCATCTCCAATAATTGCACCAGAACCCCAGTCTTTTCCTTCTACTTCTAGGTACTGCATTTTACATCCCTGTACGGTTACTGTCTGACTACCTTGCCAGAAGCCAAGAATACCTCCTGCGGTACTAAAGCCTTTAATATTTGTCTTTGAAATTGCAGAAGTTCCCTTTACTTCACAATTGACGAATTCCATTTGTGAGTCCGTCTGCCCAGTAATACCACTTGCAACAGAACCATAGATATCTGATGCCGTTACGGTACAGCCTTCGATTCTAGTCTTGCCACCATCCGTCTGTCCAATAATACCTCCGGTTATATAATTGGTTTGAATTATACTAGAACCATTATAGTCTTTATTTGCTGCCTTGTTTGTATCATTAATCGTTACCTTCTCAATTAAACTATTGCTGATTCCACCTACATATGTCCAATTTGGTGTCCAAGCTTGACCAACACCTTTCGCATATCCAACAATGCCTCCTGCATAAAAGGTTCCTGTTGATGTTCCTATTATAACGATCTGCGCGCCTCCAGATAACTGCGAACCAGTTGTATTCGCCGTATCGGTAGTAGTTTCTGCTCCTTTTACAATCACATTATGAATGCCATAACATTTTTCATTTATGTATCCAATACATCCACCAACAGCTGTACCTGCATTGACATTTACATTCTTCAAAATCACCTTATTACTTTTCTTTTCACCAGTGTCCTTCATGTTGATGAACATTCTTGTTGCAACATAACCAAATAGTCCACCTGCCCAAGATGAATTATCTGTTGCCGAAATTGTAGAACTTTCACCTGTATTTTTAATTACAGTATTAGCACTTTCATTAGAATCTGCAACAGATGCAGTAGGATTAGTTTCGAAACCTGTTACTGCACTCAATGGATTCAGGTCTTTGTTTCCAATATACCCTACAAATCCACCGGCTGCATATTTGCCTGTGATTGTTAGGCCTGTATAACTGCACTGGTTAAAGGAAATTCCATATGCAATTTGGCTGTTTTGCGGTTGCAACAAAACTGCCATATCAGTGGCATTACTCTTATTGCCCGTTAAAGCTACTGGCTTTCCTGTATTTCCAAAGATTCCGCCCGCACTGGCTGGGCTGGTTATTGACAGATTATTTACTTGTATACTTTCAACCGTAATATCATGATTTGCGTTCTTATCTGTATAACCCACTAAACTTCCTGCAAGACCACCAACACCGACATCAACATTACTAGTCCATGTAGCCGATGCTTTTTCTCCATCCGAATTATAATATGTCAGAGAAATTCCTGATACAGTCTTAGTTTCTTCGGATGTATCCGCATCTTCCTGTGTTGAAGTTGAATTAGTGCTCTGCTGAATTATCACATTTGAAAGTGTTTCATTATCACTTACGCGAACCACATTAAAGATACCACCAACCGATGCTGCATGGAAATCGTCGTCTGCATACTCGCTGACCTGCATATTCATTGTAACAGTTTTGTCATTTCCATTGAAGCTTTTCAACTCTGGAATAACACCCTCTGGGTTATTGTTGCCGTTTGTCCCTTGAACCGCATTTGATACATATCTAGCCCCAATACCTTGGTAGCCCTTCTGATAGCTTGTCATATCAAAAATATCAGCTTTATTTGACAAAACAATTTCCAGATTACCTGCTGTTAAGCTGCTAAAAATTGATTTATTTCCACCACAATATGCCTTAATTAGATACGGTAGATTATCTGCTCCCGGCACCTTTCTATCCTCCATAATAGAAGTAGTTGCGTCATCACTCCCACTACCAATTGCACTGTAAAGAGCATTTCTTACCTTACCGTACTTTCCACCAAAGGCATAGTTCTTTGTACCAGCTGTTATTGCTTGTCCATCTGAATCTCCCGTCTTACTATAGGCTCTACTACTTCCACCTGATGCAGCACCACTATTTACAATTGCAGATAATATCAATAATCCCTGCGCATTATTAACTGTTATAGAATTATCAGTTGCACTTACACATGCCCCTTCTTTGAGCGTATTAATTGTATAATTTTTATTTGTATTATTTAGGGAATCTACCACATTCTTTTCTGCAGATTTTTTTTCATAGAAAGCATAGCCATCTAATACCCTTCCTACATATGGATTAACATAGAGGTTCGCATAAGAGCTAATATCGCTAACACTTTCTATCCAATCTGCAGTCAGTCCTGTTCTATCCGTCATATCTCGGAAAATAACACCACCACCAGCAATAGATCCGACATATCCACCAATCTGAATCAAATGGCTTTTGTTTCCATCGAGAGTTATTTTCCAAACATCGGCTACGCTTACAGTTACATTGTCAATGATATTATCACCGCCAAGTACACAGCCAATTGCTCCTCCAAAATATGCACTCGGAACGTATGCAACTGTATCCTGATCTGTATACGTCAAAGTTTTTCCTGCTGATCCGCTATATAAAATTGTTAAGTTCTTTACAACACTTCCATAGCTATATGGAATCAGTCCATTTCCTGTTTCCGCGCCTTTCAGAACAAGAGTTGTATTATTTGTACTTGTGATTACACCTCGAAACGGATTATCTCTGGTTCCAAACCCCTTAAAATTATTTAAAATTAATTCAGGATTTGACGCTGAGTTATCCTCACCATCTGCCACTTGAGTTGCTTCGTTTGTGTCTGCTACAGTATTTCCCTGAACTACAGTTCCTCGAATATCATAATATGCATTTAGGAGATAATAACGCATGAAATCTTTATTAAGTTTTACGCCACCCGATATAACCTGCCATTTTTCATTCACACCAATTCCAGTTTTTTCCACTGGTTCCCAGTAGGTACTTCCATCATACTGATATGTTATATCTTGATCACTTTGATAATCCTTTTCAGTTACAGCATGAACTTTAGTCTGTTCTTTTGTAATCGTTACTCGCCAGTCTTTACTCGGATTACCCGTTGCCATATAGTCTGACAGAATATTCATTTCACTTTCTTTTGTAATTCTGTATGGATGTCCATATGTACCACAGCCAGTTGTAATGTCTACTACTCGCTGGTTTACCTTAATTTCATGCATACATTCACTCGCATTATATTTAGTAAATACATATGGCAAATAACTCGATGAATCAAATTTATACCTATTATTTAGATCGTCATAAACCAATCCTTCAGACATTTTATATGTCGACTCATCATAGTACCAGTTCTGAAGACCTTCAAACTCTGTTGTCTTAGTAATCTCATATCCATAAGTTACATTATGATCATGCTCATTCCCATTCCAGTCCTCTGAACTTAAGAAATTATAGGTTGCTCCAGATGTATTGTCATCACTAGCATATGCAAATTGTTCTAAAAGCGTCGCATGTGAAAAAATACCACCATTATCTGTTCCATCTGCCTTTTTATCTGGCAAAATAATATGAGTAAATGTCATCGTTATCGACTTTGCTTTTGAATCACCTACATTTCCAATCAAACTAGAAGCGACTGCAGTGCTAGTCTCAGTACTATACCCACTTACTATCACTGTATTCACAGTCAATTTAGTATAGCCATATATATAATTTTTACTATATCTAGACCCAATATTATTAATTAAAAGTGGGGCATAACTCTCTTTACAGTCAGTTACTTTTAGCCCATTTAATCTTATATTGGTTATACTGATCTCTAAATCATTTGGCTTAGTTCCATTAATGTTTACACTGCCTGATGCGAATGAAGAAACTAGCACACCTGAACCCTTCACTGCATATTTATTATTCGAACTATCCCTACCTGCATTGCTCTCATACACTTGTCCAATACTACCAGAAAATTCAACATTATCCACTGTTAATTTATTTCCTTGAAAATACAAAAACAGTCCACAATGCATTGCATAATGTTGAGTATGTTCTTCATCTGTTCCTTGTGTTGACTTATTATCTTTTTCTTGCGTTTCAATATTTTCATTGTTAAACTTAAGTTTTATATCGCTTACTTTAACAATTATACTCTCAATAATTTTAATTGGATAATAACTATATTTACTCATATCCCAATTTTTTGTATCTTTAATATCTACCCGAAAACCTAGTTTGGTATCCGTATTTTCATTTACAAAATATTTTTTTATATTGCTACAAGCATACTTATACACACTCCAAATCAATAGTTCCTGCGGAGTATCAATTTTATTATTAGCACTATTGTTACCAACATCAGTCAAACATTGATCCAAATCATAGTAATAACGACTATAAGCATTGGTTTTTTGATTCTGTCCATAAGTTGTGCGATTCCGGTAAGTTGTACATTCATTTGCTGGATCTACACCAACACGGCCAGTGGTTCCATCCTCTGCCGTCACTTCTCGCGTTGCAATCGAGATTACGCCATTTGCATCATTATCAAAAATTTTGTCTGGTGCTGATGTCGTATACGCAACAAATTCATCGAAGACACCATTTGCACTTGCAGCAGTTATAGATACATTTGCTTGATCTATCTTATACGAATTATCCCAATATTTTGTTGTATTCAGATATAAAGCGCCATAACCAGTTTTATTTTGACTTCCTGCTACCGTTTCCACATCTACGTATTGAGTACTCTTCGCTCCTCTACATACCAGAAGGCCAACATTTTTTCCTGCGTTGATAGTAAACTTTTGCAAATTAATTCCGTTTGTTCGAATTTCCCAGATTCCACTAGAACGGTATGCCAGTCCGCCTACATATGTCGCGTTCGGTGCATTAATTTCAGCATCTATTACATTTAATTTTGTAACGTCTGGACTATCATCAATATCGCTATTCCCCATAAAGTACACGCCGACATTTTCCCATATACTTCCAAAAAGGCCACCACACACGTTACTAGCATTTTGGGCATCTATTTTGAATTTTTCAAATGTTACTTTTCTAATCTCCATCCAATGATTAGGCGTACTATCTGAAGATCCACCTCTTACAATACCGACTAAACCACCAACATATGCATATTTTTTAGCATCTGTTATGATTGTTCCCGAAATCTTTACATTATTTGCCTTTACTTTTCCTGCATAGTTAATCTCTCCAATTAGTCCTCCAGCATAAAATTTTGACTCCGTATTCTCTCCCGGACAATTTTTAAGCATAATAGTTGCCGCTCCAGTATTTAAAGTCTCAGTTTTAGATAACTCACCAAACTGTGGCTCTCCACTATAGCTTCCGCCAATAAAACCACCAACTGCGACAATTGAAGATCCTGCACAGTCAGCAGTTAAATTTTCTTGTACTGTTACACCTAAAAGCCTAAGAAACTCATCACTATTTCCTTCTGCTTCAGCTGTGATACCACCTGCTAAAATATCCTTTCCAGCATTGCTAATATTGATTGCCCCTTGAATCGTGACATTTTTAATCGTTGCATTTCTTACTTTAGCAAAAAGACCCTGTCTACTGTGATACTCCGTATTATTACTATTTGCTGCAATTACTTCTCCATAGCCATTATCACCTTCTTGAGCTAAATCATTGTTCTGTTTAAATCCAAATGTTTCTCCGATTGATAGTGTAATTGTGTGTGCTGCACCTTCGAATGTTCCTACATACGTATCATTATTGTCATTATTTATTTTTACATCTCTAGTCAACCCACCAATTCCACTTCCAGTTAAATCAATATTTTCGCTAAGTGTAATATTCTTTGATCTCGGACTATTGTTATTGAAATTTTCACTTGTAATTCCCGTTACTCCACCAAAATAGCCTCTTGTATTCCAGCAAATAGAAAGACGAGCAAAGGCATTTGTAGAATTTAATGTAATCATATCCCCATTTACCATCAGTGCAGTATCATACCCGTAAGATACAGTATGATTCGTAGCATCTATTGTAATTAAATCAGAACTAAGCTTTGATTTTTCTGCACTTGAAGTATCAGCTGAATGAAGTCTAATAATCTGCCCATAGTTTCCGATATCATTCATGGCCTGTTTGTCAGTCATATTCTCTTTACCACGAATATATGTCCAGCCATTTCCATTGCCATCACCATTTGCGTAGATCAGCGCACTTTCCTGCCAACCTACCAGCCAACCCGTCTTGGCTTTTTTTCCACTATCTTTATCATAGATTACCCCTGACAGATTTGTCGTACCCGAAACGTTAATGACACTTTTTTCTGCATAACCGACTAGACCACCACCACGATTGATAGTAGTACTTGATGTAGTCATTGTAATATTATTTGCCTGGACAATACTTCCCTGTGCCAAAAGACCTGTAATACCGCCAAACCCTTTCTTTTCTTCATCTTTTGCCTTTGGATTGATTACGCTAATATCGACACTATCAACCCTCAAATAAACAGGCAAATTATTGGTAGTATTCTCTCCTGTCTGTCCTACTTCTCCGATCAATCCACCATGATACTGAATGCCTGTACCACTCGAATTTGTTGCATTCACACTTACATTCTGAATAAGCAGCGTACTTGCAATCGTATCGCTTGTCACCTTTCCAGCAATTGCACCAATTGCCTCCGCGCTACAATTTTCATAAGTTGGAGCTATACTTCTCTTAGCAGTAGCATCACTGTTACAAATCGTATATGTCAGCTTTCCATTCAGATTCAAATAGCCAAAATAGCCACCAGCTACACCATTATTACTTACGGTTAATGTTGGTGTTTCAATCTCTACCTTATTTGGCAGTAATAAGCTTGGTTCTGCACCCTCAGTTGCAAAACTTGCAGCATTCAGTGTATACTTTCCAATAAATCCACCGGCTGTAGTGTTACTAGTTACTGTTGGTGAACTCACTGTAATAGCCGACTGCATATCACCATCCGCAAATACAACATCCTCTGCCGTACCCACAACACCACCAGCTGATACCGTTCCAGTGATGTTCGGATTACTTAATGTCATAGCTGCATCGTTACTTGTCGTAATCTTTGCATCTTTTTCAATCAGACCTACTAATCCACCAGCATTTCCATTACTGGAAGTAACCGTAGCACCAGTAAGATTAACTCCTGACTTTATCTCTAGAGCTGTTCCAATTTTCATAACACCAATAACACCACCGGCATTTCCTGCCGCTGATGCATTATTATTGTCATATCCTGCACTAGATGTAACTGTATAGTTGCTATTTGTGAAACTATATCCATCTAAGCATATACTTCCACTCTCCAATGTATTACAAATTAAACCTGCATTGCCTTCCGATGTTGCTACTGCTACAGCACTCGCATTATTATAATCTACTATATTATTTTTAATACTTAATTTTTGTGGAGCTGTAATAGTATCTGCACTCTTCACTGTTCCAATCAAACTGCCCATAGTACCATTACTATCACCTTTAACAGTAATCGGCAATTCATGTCCATCTGTCTTTTCATCATCAAACTGATAAAAATCGGCAATCATCGGTATATCACCTTTTCCTTGCCATGTGATCTGCAGCGGAGATCCGCCTAAGATAGCTGTTGCCTTTGAAGATAATCCACAAAAAAAAGTATGATCCACATATAATGCGGATGGCCTAATTCCCGTGATTTTTCCTTGAAATGGTACATCTTTGGTTCCAAATCCGCGAAAGGTATACTCTCTTGGTGCAGTTACTGAAGTAGTTTCTTTACTTTCTGCATCTTCTTCAGCTACAGATTCATCGGATGCTACAACAGACGCATTACTAACATTCTTTAAAATAGTTGTTAAATCCGTACCTTGGGATATCTTATTTTTTTCAGTGATATCAATCTGTCCAGCTACATTAATGTCAATATTAATATCCTTTAATTGCTCTGGGTCACAATTAGAAAGTAAAATCAACTGCTGTGCAGGCTCGTTTCCATTTCCATTTATAGTAACTGTATTTGTTTCTGATTTATAACCTTCAAACCAATTAATATCTAAGTAATTCTCTGCACTCAATACTGCCAATTCATAAGACTCTTCTGTCGTCTCTTCTTCTGTCGTCTCTTCTTCTGTAGACTCCTCCTCGCTCTCTTCTTCCGACGTTTCCTCTTCTGTTGAAACCTCTTCTGTCTCCGTGCTAGCTGCTTCTGTAGTATTTTCAATTTCTGCGATCTGACTGCTTTCTTCTGTACTCAGTGCACTATCGGCAGTTTCCGCTGTCGTCTCGATCTCAGTGCTTGAAATCGCTGGTATCTCGGTCGATGTTTCCGTTGGAGTCTCGGTTGGTGCCTCGGTCGGCATTTCTGTCTGATTCTCACCTCCAGGTACCGGTACTGCGGTTGTCTCTATATCAGCAGAAACAGTGGAAGCAGTCGTATCAGTTTCTGCTGACACGACTGCTGTATCGGTTACTTCGGACCCAATATCTGAACTGTAATAGGCAGCGTCTGTCTCTGAAATCACTTGTTCAGGAGCAACCGTATCCTCAGCATAGGTCTGTGCGCTTTCTTCTGCATACGTCTCAACTGCCGCTTCACTGCTGTATTCCTCAGCAGCACTTACATTCATCATGCCAATTGCTACTGTACTTATCGTTAAATTCATTGCCAGAAAACTTGCAAAAATCTGTTTAAACTTTCTCACTGCTATTACATTACTCCTTCCGTATTGTGTTCCTGCAATTTGCTTTCTTTTCTATTTTCTAGTTATCTCTTACGGAGTATCCGTTGTTGTCGTTGACTGTTCTCGTTTAGTTGCGGTAAATGTAATACCCACACAATTCCAATCATCTGTAATCTTTGTTTTATCTTTGATATAAAATGGAATCAAATAATCTCCCGTACCCTTAGTCTGGTTCATTGTAAATGTCAATGTTCCAGCAGCCAAAATGCTCTCTATTTCCTTATCACTCTTTCCCAAATTGATCAGGAAGAATTTATCAATCTCTACAATAGCTGTGTTCCATGTAAGAGTTGCATCTGCCACACCACTTGAAATTGACACCTCATAATTGAATCCAGCAAAATCCTTTGGACTATTACCATCTATTTGATCAATAAATTTGCCAGAATAGCTAAATTCATTTGTCGAAGATCCCACACATGGAACGATGACAGCTGCCAATTTCTGATTGTTTGTTGCTGACAAACTACTAACTGTTGGCGTTGCTACAGCTGTAATTTTCAACTTGTCCAGATCACTAGCAGGGAAGGTGACTGTATATTTATGGGAGCTTGCCCTTCTACCGGCAAGTCGGACATTCGACTGTTCAAATTTATTACTTTGTACAGTCTGTACATCTCCGTCCTCTACCTTCACGCTATAACTATTTCCTGTATTGCTACTTTCAAACATAATACTCATATTATATGTAATATCTTTCTGGCTCACCAGATTTTCATTACCATTTGCGTAGTTGTACACAAAGATATCAACAGAAATTTCACCGCTCGTGCTATCACTAAACAATACGGTTCTTCCTGCATAATCTTTACTATCTGTAGTATTGGCACATGCCTGTAAGTAATTTGACGTAAATCTCACAGTCTCGTTATCTCGGTTTCTGGCAACGCCTCGCTGATACGCCTGACTGGTATAGGCTGCAAAGCTTCCGCCCACTGCTGCGCTAAGTCCTGCCAATGCAAGCAGGACTATTAATATGGTTTTCAATTTCGGTTTTTTTGTAAACAAACTTTTCACCTCTTATCTATCCTGCTGCCTGTGTATCTGCCAAAAGCGCAATAGACACACAATATCTATCAGTTATCCTTTGCCAGTACATAGAAAATATCGGTTTCCTTTGTTGTCTCTGTCCAACTGATCTCCAACACATAATACGTTCGATGCTTCTGAGTTGTCTCTGTGTTATCTCCCGATGAATCAGTTGCTTGAACAATATTGTTTTTATCTGCATCCAATGCACTATCCGTAATCCAATAAATCGGCTCTGCATGCTTCTGTACTGAAGTATACTTACCATAATTCTTTGAATGCTTCGAATTTTCATCACTATTTTCAACCGCCGATTTATAATCAGTAGTCTCTAATGCTGCATTGATATAACTTCCTTTAATGGGATTTGTGGTATCATACTTATAAGTATAACCACCCTCTGATATTGTTCCATCACTTGCGTTTGCATTTTGTACTTCACTTGCCTTATACAGCTGAAACGTCAATCCTTTCAGATTCGTGGTATGGACAATCTCAATTTTATGATCGCCTCCACCATTCTCAATACTGATTACACGGCGAATTGTAACCTTTTGGTTTTCATCTTTATCCGCATCTGTGTAGGTTAAATCCAATGATGTCAATGACTGTCCATGCGGACCTTTGATTGCAATCGGGGATGGCGGTGCAATACTAATCAATGTCGCAATATTGCTTTGATTAAAAAACCATGCATAACTAAGACCAATGACAAGTGCAAGTACTACTGCTGTAGCTGCTGCCGAAATGATTAGTCTTCTTTTACTATGCTTTGTTTGACCTTTCTTTTTTGTAGTTCTTTCCATAGTTTCCTCATGCACATGCAGTCTGGCATGCCTTCGTTATTAGTTAACGGTTACGTTAACAAAAACATATTTTACATTATTTCCAATGTACTCATCCGCTAAATCATAATAGCTGCTCCATGTATTAAATACAGTATCTTCCATATCTGCCTTGATACAAGAAGGATCATCAGAATCCTTGGCTCCATAGAACAACTTATTTTTATTGCTGCTATTATTTACAAACTTAAGTAACTCTGTATAATCCGCATTTTTATCGGAGACATCCGTAAACAAATCACCATAGGTATTTCTGGATCCATAGATATAGTTTCTGAAATACTTTGGCCATATCCAGTAAAGTGTTACCTTGTATGGCATGTCTTTGGTGAAACTTCCAGAAGCTGAATTGGATTGACTATCTGTAGTTGCTCCAACATTTTGAAACTCAGATGCTTCAATTTTAAATGAAGGATTTCCCGAGTCTGGCACTTCGATCCATTTACTGTATCCCTTTGTATCATCAAGTCCGCGGAATAAAAGAATATGGCCACTTAGAAGACCATTCAATTTTGTTGCATTCTCTATGATTTTTTCTGCAACTGTTGAACTACTATTTTCCTTGTCTTTATATGCCGCTAGCTCAACTGTCACGGTAACAGATGTCAGGTTGTCCTGTTTTGGTATAATGTAAAACTCTAGCTTGCCACTTGCACCTGGCCAGATGTTTGTTGATGAATTTAGATACCAAGCTAAGTTACTGCTTCCACAATATAAGTCTATTGGCCCATTTGTTTCATCACCTGTATTGACATCTATATATTTATTATATTTTTTACTTGTTCCTTTGCTTAGAGAAGGATCTTTTAACTTATCTGATTCAGCGGGCGATCTACTTCCTGTACTTCCCAGCTCGAAGCTCACTGGATTATCAGCGGAAATTTTTGCACCGATTGCACTTACTTTGGTATTTGACACAAACCACGCAACACCAATTGCGATAATCGCAATAATCGCTGCGATTGCAAATACGATGCTTCGGCTTGCTTTTCTTTTTCCCTTTTCAATCTGCTTATGCAGCTCTTCAAGGGATTTATCTTCAAGAGAATCCGACTTTTTATTTTTCTGTTCCATCGGATTCTTCTGATCTTCTATTGTTTTATCTATCTGATCTTTTTTCTTCTCCTCGTCAGTCAATCGCGTAACCTCCTTCCCGACTTAGACTCAAAAATTGATATTTATTGTCTCTTTCGTTGTGTTTTTTTATCTTTTCCAACACGCTATTATGGTAGCACATCGTTTCCGAATTTTCAAGGAATTTGGCTGAAAAAGCGAGAAAAAATGAGGGGTGAAAGAGAAAACCACAGGGACAGGGACGCTGGATCTTTCTCTGTCCCTGCTGGTGTCCTACTCATTATATCTATCCATTTTTCCGCAGAAAACCTCGTCCGACATAGTCGGGCGGGGATGAATGCGGCATAACAAAGAATTAGTCAATAAATATCAAGTGCGAGTCTTTTTCTCACATTTTTTTGTTTGCCTTTTGGTATATTTTCGTTTCGGTTTTTCAATACCCTGGTCTTGAATATAGTTTTCTATAGTTTCAATAGTTGCTCCTCCTGTAGTCGTAATAAAGTAACTGTCCGACCAGAAAATATTATTCCACAATTTATCCTTGATTTCATCCCAGAAATTTGCTCGGATTTCTTTTGAAAGCTGCGTCTTAAGACTGCACACGACAACCGATGGCGCTGCTGTTGCAGGAAGTTCAAACAGGATGTGGATATGGTCTGGCTCTCCGTTTATTTCTATGAGTCTGCCCTGATAACACAGATCAATCAAATGGGCTGCATACTGTCTCATGTGTTCAATAATCGGTTCTGACATTACTTTTCTGCGATACTTAATAACAAACACAGCATGATAAGTAAGTTTGTAAACGGCATGTCGTTTTCTGTTAAAATCGTCCATAAAAGCCTCCATTCTTTTTTACAATCGACGCTTGAAATGTTTCTTTAAATATGCTATAATAATAACATATTTAAGAGGATATTGCAACCATTAACTGATTTACAATCGAGGTAATTTATATGGAGCTGTCAAGAACAATCAATTCGGATAAACGCTACTATTTGGATGAGAATACTATCGAAAATACAGTATCGTTTCTGCAAACGATGCGTGTATTTAATGATGCCAAAATAGATTTGTATAATGCCCTGTATGATCAGAAATATCTTGCGTCAGGACCGCTTATTGATCATGCATATCCGGTGTTTTTGAAGGAAAAATATAAAACCAATGATTATTATAATGCGGCAGTCTATTCAGCGGTTTCCAGTTCGATATCTTCACAGAAGGGTCTCATGATTGTTCTGTTCAACAAAACGATTGTAAAATTGGATGAGTACGAGCGCAGTATGGAATCCTCGTCCGACACGTCGGGCGGGGTTGTTCATGAATTTGACAAATTCAAATTTGTAAAAATAAAAAGGATAAAGAAATGAGAGTTCAACAATTAAAATATATTTTGAAGGTAGCAGAAGTTGGCTCTATTACCGAAGCGGCAAAACTGCTTTTTATATCACAGCCAAG
>OKVF01001329.1_pt1 | contig 19539 bp, 15 predicted proteins | sample 1604831 | NCBI WGS metagenome assembly OKVF01 (sample SAMN01760980, study PRJEB22395) | human gut metagenome
CTGTAAGCACAAAGAGTGGTAGAATTATAAAAGTTGTATCCAGAGAAGAAGAGAAAAGTACATTGACAGAATCGGATAATGAAATGGACGAAAGAGCGGTTGAAGCTGTTAAGGCAGCAATAAATAAAGCTAAGATTTGCAAGAAACCTATAGCGGGTTATGACAAAGAAAAGAAGCGGGCTTATGTAGAATATGCAAATGGGGAAAGGAAGTATGCATAATAGAAAACCAATGATTCTTGTATTAGCAGGACCAAATTGCTCGGGAAAAAGTACAATAACCTCTTTTTTTGATAAAGTTGGTAAATATACTAATGCTGATGATGATGTTGCGACTATAGGAATGAATAATATGGAAGCGGCTGTTATGGTTGACAGGATGAGATTGGTGCTGTTGGTGTAGCAGCATTAAATAAAAAAAGAAGTTGTATTTTGATAGAAATATTAAAAGAAAATATAGAAAAAATCAAGAATAGATTTGATGGTATTTTTTATCAAACAGTATTGGAGTGATAATTTTGAATTTACGGATGAATAGAAAAAAAGCGGTTCAGTATGCGAGTAATTCTCAGAAAATACGGGTGATAACAGAAGATTGGTTTAATAACAATATGTTTTGTCCTTATTGTGGAAACGAATATATTACAAAATTTAAAAATAATAGACCAGTTGCAGATTTTTTCTGTCCTTGTTGTAAGGAAGAATATGAATTAAAAAGTAAAGGAGCTTCAATTAGTAACAAGGTTAATGATGGAGCCTATAATACGATGATAGAAAGAATTATGTCGGTAAATAATCCAAACTTTTTCTTTATGCATTATAACAAAAGTAATTTTCAAGTTGAAAATCTTGTTATGGTACCCAAATATTTTTTTTCGCCAGAGGTAATAGAAAAGAGAAAACCATTGTCAGGTACAGCAATGCGTGCAGGTTGGACAGGATGTAATATTTTGTTAAGGCGAATTCCAAATGAAGGAAGGATTTATATTGTACAGAACGAGAAAGAGCTGCCTATAGAAAAGATAATTGAAAAAGTACATAGAACAGAGTTTTTACGTGGCAGTAAAATGGATGCAAGAGGGTGGACTTTAGATGTTTTGAACTGTGTTAATATGATTGGAAGCAGAGATTTTACGCTTAATCAGGTGTATAAATTTGAAGAAATGCTCGCAGTAAAGCATCCCGAAAATCATCATGTAAAGGAAAAAATAAGGCAACAATTGCAAATATTAAGAGATAATGGAATTATAGAATTTAATGGAAGGGGATATTACAGTAAGGTTTATTGATAGCGGGAGAGCAGATAGAATTTGCTTTTAAAACTATACGTGACCAGTTGATATTTACCAATAAGAGAATTATCTCTATTGATGTGCAGGGAATTACAGGGAAGAGAAAATCATACGCTACAATGCCGTATTCTAAAATTCAGTATTTTGCTATTCAGACACCGGGATTTATGGAGTTATTTCCGGATTCAGAGCTGTTTATAATGTTCAATAACAGTTTTACGGCAAAATTTGAATTTAAAGGTGCAGCAGACGTTGGAAAGATAGGCAGAATCTGTTTAGGATGTTAAGTTTCTAAACAAATCCTGCTATTTTTATTTTAAATAAATTCAAATAAATAAATTTACTACTGTTACGGCTTAGGAATATACTTGTCGTATAAATATATTTTCATTTTTTTTAAAATATTATGCCACCGACAATGTTTACAACAACGGCTGCCAGCCATGCAATAGTGCATTGCAATAATATAACAAGTAGTGCCCATTTTCCGCCAAGTTCACGTTTTATTGATGCGATGGCTGCAACGCAAGGTGTATATAAAAGGCAGAATACGAGAAGTGCCATTGCGTTAACGGGAGAGATGATTCCAAGCAGAAAGGATGTTTTCGGTATAAGCACTGAAAGTGTTGATACAACGCTTTCCTTAGCCATAAATCCGCATATAAGAGCTGTACAAATACGCCAGTCTCCAAATCCGGCAGGTGAAAAGACAGGAGCTATAACACCTGCAATTGAAGCTAGGATGCTTGATTTTGAATCGTCTACTACATTGAATCTGAAATCAAAATTTTGCAATATCCATATAATAATCGTAGCAAGGAAAATTATGGTAAACGCTTTTTGGAGAAAGTCTTTGGATTTTTCCCACAAGAGTTGTGCTACGTTTTTTATACCGGGCATACGGTAGTTTGGAAGCTCCATAACAAAAGGAACAGGCTCTCCTTTAAAGAGAGTTCGCCGGAATATTAAAGCAGCAGCAATGGCAAACAGTATACCAACAAAATAGAGCAGTATCATGACAAGAGCAGCAGTGTCCGGGAAAAATGCTGTTGCAAAAAATGCATATATAGGCAATTTTGCGGAACAGCTCATAAAAGGAGTAAGGAGTATAGTCATTTTTCGGTCACGTTCCGAAGAAAGTGTACGACTTGCCATTACACCGGGAACAGTACATCCAAAACCTATAAGCATTGGAACAATACTCCTTCCTGATAAACCTATTTTTCTCAGAAGTTTATCCATGATGAAAGCTACTCGAGCCATATATCCGCTATCTTCAAGCAGAGATAAAAATAAAAATAATGTCACTATAATAGGAAGAAAGCTTAATACGCTTCCTACGCCATTAAAAATACCGTCGATAATAAGTGAGTGAAGTACTGTGTTTACATGGAATGCTGTGAGTGCATTATCGACAGCATTTGTTAAAAATTCGATGCCTGTTTCAAGAAGATTTGAAAGCGCAGCACCTATGACATTAAATGTAAGATAAAAAACAAGTGCCATGATAATTGCAAAGCTTGGAATTGCGGTATATTTTCCGGTCAGTATTTTGTCAATATTGCGGCTTCGCGTATGTTCTTTGCTTTCGTGTGGTTTGACAACTGTTTCAGAACAGGTTTTTAATATAAAATGAAATCTCATATCGGCAATTGCTTCTGCACGGTCAAGTCCTCTGTCATCTTCCATTTGTTGTATTATCTGCTCTAATATATTTGATTCTTTTTCACTAAGGTTTAGAGCTTCTTTTATGAGAGAATCACCTTCGGCAAGTTTAGATGCTGCGAAACGAACCGGAATATGAGCTTTTTTAGTCTTATCTTCTATAAGATGCATGATACCGTGAATGCATGCGTGAACAGCACTCCCGTTATCATCAGGGGAACAGAAATCAGTTCTTATAGGTGTCTCCTGATATTTTGTTACATGGAGTGCATGATCGACAAGTTCTTCTATACCTTCGTTTTTGGCAGCGGAAATCGGAATTACAGGAACTCCGAGTAGTTTTTCAATTTCATTTATATGTATGGAGCCGCCGTTTTCTCTGACTTCATCCATCATATTTAATGCTATGACCATTGGAATATTGAGTTCAAGAAGCTGCATAGTCAGATAAAGATTTCGTTCAATATTCGAGGCATCAACAATATTTATGATTCCCTTTGGCTTGTCTTTTAAGATAAATTCTCTGGTGACAATTTCTTCACTTGTGTAGGGAGACATTGAATATATACCGGGGAGGTCTGTTATAAGGGTATTTTTGTGTCCCTTTATCATACCGTCTTTTCTATCGACTGTTACACCGGGAAAGTTGCCTACATGCTGGTTTGAACCTGTAAGCCTGTTAAAAAGTGTTGTTTTGCCGCAGTTTTGATTGCCGACTAATGCAAAGGTCAGAAGTTCATCATCAGGCAGAGGTGTACGGTGTTCACTTTTATGTTCTTTGTTGTATTCACCGAAACCGGGGTGTGGGATTGATTTGTGTGCTTTTGATTTTTTAGCTGTTTTTTCGGTTAGAATAGGTTCAATTTCAATTTTTTTTGCGTCATCAAGCCTTAAAGTTAAGTCATAGCCGTGAAGCTGCAATTCAAGCGGGTCACCCATAGGTGCGAGTTTTATGAGTGAGAGCGTAGTACCTTTTATAAGTCCCATATCAAGAAAATGTTGCCGCAATGCACCTTCTCCGCCTACAGATACTATTTTTGCACTGTCACCTGCTTTTAAATCGCCAAGGTTCATTTTTGTACTCATGTTATTTCCTCTTTTCTGTCAGTATAAAATACAGTAAAAAAGCTAATAAATTATTTTGTTACTGATAAATATTATCAAAAAGAAAATGCAAGTGCAACACAAATATAAAAGTTTAAAAGAATAAAATGAAATTTTGTGTTTAATTTATTTTGAATTTGTGGTATCATGATTAGACAAGAAATAAAGATCAGGAGGTAATTCTTATGGCAGATATTTATCAGGAGATTAAGGAACTTAAAGAAAAAATCGAATTTTGTTCATATGCCATGAAGTATGGAAAAATGCTTGACATGTCCTCTGATCAGACAGTTAAGGCATTCAAAGTTAAGGGCGAATTGGAAGATGAGCTCAGATTCATGGAATTAAAAAACAAAAATAAGGGCTAATAGGGATTTGTACAGGGTTACTGGAATTGAAAATTTAAGGAAAAGAAGTTGTATTGAAGTCAAAAAGTGAGAGTGATTGATAGTGTTTATTAGTCATATAGAAATTATTTTTTGGCAAAGTATAATTTGATAATAATTCATATATTATAAAACAACCGGATTTATAAGTTTTCATTTAAAATATGTTTATCTTATAGATTCGGTTGTTTTATATTTTTTGGGCTGAGCAAATTATGTGGGGTGTATAAATAAGGTTAAATTTAAGCTATAAAGCCAAGTTTATACAATCTTTACACCATATGGTTTTAAAGTAACCTGTGTATTGTCAGTCATATTAAAAGTGATTTCGTTTTCAGTTACATTGAGGTAAAATTCGATTGCTTTACCGCTTTCATCCTCTCGTTTATGGTATTCTATTCCGGCAGGAAGAGTAAGATATGTTGTGTTTGTTTCTTTAAGCATTGTCTTAAATAAACCGGACATTGAATCCATATCGATGCGGGCACCAACATAATATGCTTTTCCTTTTCCAAAGTTTTTGCATGTTATTGCAGGTGTTCCGGCATAAAAGTCTTTATCATATTTGGCGAGAATATCGGTATCAGATACACGCAGTATTTCAGCGTAGTCATGAATTATTGCTTTATGACCGTCTGTGAATGTTGCAGAATTTTCATCACTGTCATAATATGTATCAATTTCTTCACTTATAACGCCAAAAAGTTCACTTAGTCCGTCACCCGGGAAACCTCCGAGATAGCAAAGAGTATTGTCATCCACATAGCCTGTAAGATATGTTGCCATAAGCTGTCCACCACGTTTTACAAATGCCTTGAGATTGTCTGATGCGCCTGGCCTAAGCATATAAAGCATTGGAGCGATGACAACATTATAGTCATCCAGGTTATCATCAGATGCGACAACATTCATATCTATTCCGAGTTTTAAAAATTCATGATATATTTGTATACATGTTTTTGCGTAATTTTTAGTTTTATCTGAAAGACCACGCATATTATCAATTGCCCACATGTTATCCCAGTCAAATATAAGAGCAGCTTTTGGTTTGACAATTGTGCCTTTCACATTTGAGAGACTGTCGAGCATGGCACCGACTTCGGCCACTTCTTTAAAAACTCTTGTATCATCAGTACCGAGGTGGTCTACAACTGCTCCATGATATTGTTCAAAGGAGCCGCGGCTTTTTCTCCACTGGAAGTACTGTACTGTATCAGAACCGCATGCCACAGCTTGTGCGCTGAACAGTTTGTGTACTCCTGGGCGTTTGAGTTTATTGTATTCATGCCAGTTTACGAGTCCCGGTGCACATTCCATAAGCATGAACGGCTGATTCTTTTTTAAGGAACGCATAACTGCATGGTCAAAAGAGTTATGCGCCATGGTATCTGCCATTGTCTCATAATTATTATGAAATACCGGGTATGAATCCCAGGAGATAACATCCAGTTCTTTTGCCATTACGCGATAGTCAAGCCCCGGAAAAAGCTGCATGAAATTGGTGGTTATAGGAATATTTGGAGTTCTTTTTCTTATGATGTCAATTTCAGATTTCATATAATCTGTAGTGTTCCATGTAGTAAATCGTTTCCATTCAAGGTTTAATCCCATAACGCTGAATTCACCATTTAAATAAGGTGGTTCGATTTGTGAAAAATCATTGTATGTGTGGCTCCAAAAACCTGTCCACCATGCTTTGTTAAGCTTATTTATATCGTTATCAAATTTATTGGCAAGATAGTCCTGAAATTTCTTTTTGCACAGCGGACAGAAACATTCTCCGCCAAATTCATTAGATAAATGCCACATTGCAAGCCCCGGGTGTTTTCCAACGGTGTCAATTATTTTGTTTATTATAATACCGGTTTTTTCTCTGAATTTTGGTGATGACATGCAGTGATTGTGGCGTACACCGTGATGTGCACGGTGGTCATCTGCTCCTACACGCATACATTCAGGATATTTTTCATCGAGCCATGCAGGACGGGCACCTGATGGTGTGGCAAGAATTGTATAAATTCCGTTTTCATATAACTTATCCATTATGTCTTTGAGCCAATCCATATGAAATTCGCCCTCTGTAGGCTCATAAGCTGACCATGAGAATATGCCGAGAGACATGCTTGTCATTTTGGCTTTTTTCATGAGTTCGATGTCTTTTTCAAGAATATCCGGTCTGTCAAGCCATTGGTCAGGATTATAATCCGAACCGTGAAGTATACCATTTACCTGCGGGAAAAAAATTTTATTATTCATATACGACCTCCATAGTTTTAAAAATATGTTGCTAAAATTATATCATCCGGCGGCATGAATAACAAATCTATTTTGTAATCTTTTAGAAATAGAGGCACATGGCAAGGTAGCCGCAGCACCAGTGAAGAATTACGCATCCCCATATATTCTGCTGGCGTTCATATATATAACCTAAGGCGAGGCTTAGCATGAATGCACCGAACATAAAATAAAATCCGAAAGGCATATGCATAAGTGAAAAGAGCAGAGATGTAAGGAAAATACTGAAAAATTTTTGAAATCTTACTTTCATCAATGATTTTACACTTGTCTGTATTACGCCACGTGCCAGAAATTCCTGAACAAATGCCGTGAATATATATGTGTATGCTCCGTGAAGTGAGCCGCCGATATAGTAGGCTTTTATCTGATATCCAAGCAATGACAGAACCGCTTTGCTCAGAAGGAGAACACAACAGGCAATCAACGCCGTCACGACAGTCTCTATAATATTTTTTTTCAATGTCGATATTTTGGGGATTAGACCTATATCACGCATTGAAAAGCTTGTCAGGAACACAATTTCCAAAAAGAGCAGGAAAGTTATAAATTCTATTATTTGTGTATAGACTGATGATTTAAGGTATATATGCAGTGTAAAACGCATAAGGCTCCATGACATCAAAAAAACGCTTATACATAAGATAAGACCTGCAAATATGAATGCACAATCATGTTCGTGTTGTCTTAGATTAAATCTGTCAGTATCATCCTCAATGAGAATGACCATGCCATTGAACGCTGTATTGGGATTTTTATATGGTGAATCGGGATTGAATATTTCGTTTTTTGGCGGATTTAAAAGACTTATATCAATATTAAAGTGGTGAAGTTCTTTTTCCTTTCCAAAACGGTATCTTACAGGTGTTTTTGGGAAAACTTTATGCTTTTCCATACTGTCACGAAAAAGTTTGTTGAAGGCTCTGTTTTTTTTGTTCTGTAAAAAGAGTTCCGGAAAGGATTGTCCTAAAATATCAGATATTGCTGATATTTTAAGTATTTTACAGCAGGCAGAATTGCAGTATGTTATTCTGCCTGAGGAGTCTAAAGTTATTACACCGTCAGACATGTTTTCAAATATCATATTTTTTTGTTCGGCTGATATAATATCAGGTAATTGTGAAGTCATAGTACCCCTCATTTCTTGTTGGTTTATTTAGTGATGCAAGGGAACAATCCGTGGCATCAGTTTTCATTATTAAAGTATATCATATTTCTATAGCGAAATTTTATCAAATTCGTATTGTTTATATTGACTTTTTTATAAAAGTATACGAAAATAGGCGTGGTGTTTAAAAATAAACATAAAATTTAGAAATGGAGATGATTAGATGTTTGGTTTTGGTCAGTTGATAGGCATTTTAAAAAAGAGTCCAAAGAAAATCGTTTTTACGGAAGGTGAAGATTCGCGTATCCTTGAAGCGTCATCACGATTGCTTGCGAGCAATTTCCTTCATCCTATTCTTATCGGCAATGAAGAAAAGATTATGAATGCAGCAGAGGAAAGCGGATTTAATATTCGTGGAGCTGAAATTATAGATCCTGAAAAATATGAAAAAATGGATGAGATGGTTGAAATACTTTGTGAGCTCAGAAAGAAAAAGGGCATGACACCTGAAAAAGCAAGACAGGTTCTTTCACAGGCAAATTATTTTGGAACTATGCTTGTAAAGATGGGAGTTGCAGATTCACTTTTGGGAGGTGCAACATATTCAACAGCAGATACTGTTCGTCCGGCACTTCAGATAATAAAGACTAAACCCGGACATAGTATTGTTTCTTCATGCTTTATACTTGTAAGACCAAGCGCTACAGGTGAGAATGAAGTTATTGCTATGGGTGACTGTGCAATCAACATTAAACCATCAGAGGATGAACTTGTCGAGATAGCAGGGGAAGCTTCAAAATGTGCAAAGATTTTTGGTGTTGATCCACAGGTAGCTTTTCTGAGTTATTCTACACATGGTTCCGGAAAGGGAGAGGATGTAGACAAGATGTGCAATGCTGCACGCAAAGCAAAGGAGAAATATCCAGATCTTCCTATAGATGGAGAACTTCAGTTTGATGCGGCAGTATCACCTAGAGTTGCAAGAACAAAATGCCCTGACTCAAACGTTGCAGGTCATGCAAATACATTTATATTCCCTGATATAAATGCAGGAAATATCGGATATAAGATTGCGCAGCGTATGGGTAACTTTGAGGCATATGGTCCGATATTACTTGGACTTAATGCTCCTGTAAATGATTTGTCAAGAGGCTGCAATGCATCGGAAGTATATTCTATGGCTATTATTACAGCAGCATTGGCAAACAATATTTAGTATTATAGATAATAGGACTGTTTTATATGAAAGATAAATTTTTCCTGATACATATGTTACCTATATTAAATGCTCATATTGCAATATTTGATGAAAACGGAATACTTATAGAACAGCTTTCGGATTCAAGAAAAGAGGATATTATGCTCTATTCACAGATAGTTAAGGAAGCAGGAAAAGATTTTCCGTACATAGTTGTTGTAGATACAGGTATTGTGGTGTGTGCTATGTGGAATGAGGATGAATCTGAGTTTATAGTTATAGGAAAGACGGCAATGTTTTCTTCATTTGAAAACAAAGGTTCAGATATACGTGTATGCTCAAAAGGAACCTATACATCGGCGGTTATTCTTATATGGAATGAGCTTACCGGAAAAAAGATTGGAAAGTATGATTTGTGGAAAAATAACATAAGCTTAGATAAATCGGTGGAGGTTTATGTTACAGAAAGCATATTTGAATATCAGGAGAACGGCAGTACTCACAATCCATATGCACAGGAACTAAGAGAACATGACAGCATAAGGCGAGGAGATCTCAAAGGACTTAAAGAGAGTATAGATGAAGGTTATCCGGGAGAGCTTGGAAAACTTGCTGAAGATCAGGTGAGAAGCTTGAAAAATATTGCTATAGGAGTTATTACATGTGCCTCGAGATGTGCTATAGAGGGCGGCATAAATGCAGAAGCGGCATTTTCAATGGCAGACGGATACATCAGATATCTTGAGGAAGAACTGGATGATCCGATAAAAATTGAGCACCTTGTAAGAGAAGCCGAATATAATTTTACAAGAGATGTTCGTAACCTGAACAATAACGATATAAATAATCCATTGATACATCAGGTTAAAGATTATATATTTGCGCATATACATGAGCCTCTTATGGTGAGAGACATAGCAAAATATATAGGTGTGTCACCGAATTATCTTTCAGAACAGTTTAGTCAGTTTGAAGGAGTAACCTTAAAACAATATATAATTGACGAAAAGATAAAATCCAGTGAGTATCTTTTGAAGTATACGGATTATTCTTTGCAGGAAATAAGCAGTTATTGTGCATTCAGCTCTCAGAGCAGATTTAGTGTTTATTTTCAAAGAAAGAATGGAATAACGCCAGCTAGATATCGAAAAAAGCATCAAAATGGGAGAAAATGAAAAAGCAGAGTAGAAAATGTAGTAAATTCATTAAAAAAAGTATATATTTAAACACTCAATGGTGGTATAGTAGCGTGAAAGCTGTTAAAAGTTTTTTGTATTATGAAAAGGAGTGTTTATTATGAACAAGATTAACATTAAGTTTAATGATGTAACTGATGTAAACAAATTTGTTCACATTCTCTCAAAGTATGACGCTGATTTCAATCTGTATTGTGGAAGCTATTGTGTAGATGCAAAGTCATTACTTGGTATTATGACTATGGATCTCAGAAACAGCATGTGGATGACAGGAAACTGTGAACCAAACGAAGCAAGCCAGATTATTCGTGAATTAGGGGACGTTGTTGCAGCATAATATATTTTGAAAGATAGTATTAAGAAGATATGAATATAGATTAAAAGCGGCAGGAGACTCCGTATACATTTTTAGTGTATACGGAGTTTTCTTTTTACAAATGTAAAAAACTGTGATAGAATAAAAAGAAGTTTTTTCATTGAAAAAATTGAGTATTCGATTATTGTGCAAAAGAAATTTGCAAAGATAAAACGGATATAACGTACAGAAAGAAAAATCGGCATGGAGGATTAGAGATACTATGAAAAAAAGGTTTTTATCGGTTGTTTTGGCATTAATATTGTCGTTGTCATTTGCCGGCAATGCATTTGCAGCGAGTTATCATGAGAATGATATCGAAAAGTATATTATCGGACAGCTTTCCAATGCAAAAATTCCCGGTGGAGAGATATCTATAGTAACTTCGGGGAAAGAAGTGTACAGTGCTTCTTTTGGAGATGTACCCGAAACAAATTCAGATTTGAAAATAGGTTCATTGAGTAAAATATTTACATCTATCTCAATTTTACAATTGATTGATTCAAATAAGATTTCGCTTGACACAAATATTGTAGATGTTATATCAGGTTCAGGGAATGTGCCTGACATAACGGTTGAGGAACTCTTAAAGCAGACAAGCGGATATACAACAACTCAGAAAATAGAATCAGGAAATATTCCGGAACCTCTTGGCAAAAAAGGAGAGTATAAGGAAGCAAGAATAAACTATGCGATTTTAGGAAAGATTATCGAGGAGGTTTCGGGTGACAGTTATTCAGATTATATTCAGAATAAAATTTTGAAGCCTTTACAGCTTGAATCGACGTACACAACTGATGATATGTCGGGAAAAGATGTTGTTTTGGGTCATGACAATTTATTTGGTCTGCCAATCGCCAAAAAAGCTGAAAAGACAGATAATGATGAGTGGGATGCGGTGCCTGCGACAGGAATTGTTTCCGATGCAAAAGACATGGGAAGTGTATTAAGCATGTTTCTTGCAGCCGGAGGAAAGACATTGTCATATGACCAGATAGAAAAAATATATGCTGATGGTACTGATTGCGGCAATACAATTTTTGCCACTAAAGGAACATCAGGTCTTGGCTGGATAAAGACAAAAGTAGGAAAACAGGATGTATATTATGTTTCGGGCGCGATTGACGGTTATATATCTTCTGCATTTCTTGTTCCGGGACAGGATTTGGGAATTACTATGCTCTTTGATACATCGGATGTGGTTTCGGGAAATGATGTTATTGAAGAACTTATGTCAAATGTTATATGTCTTGCAATAGGAGAAAAAGCAAGAACAATTGATTCAAAAGCTGTTATGATGCCGCATATTGAATTTGACATAGTGTACGTTATTGTATTTTTGGCATCGCTTGTTCCATTTCTTATGATGAGCTGGTGGTACAGAAATACAAGAAAAAAAGGTATCGGAATTATCAGAACAATTGTTGATGTGGTTGTTCATATCGGACTGCCTATAGCAATATACCAATATGTTCCGGTGATTATAGAAAATGTACTCGGGGATGACCTTGGTTCATGGTTTATGATAAAGAAGTTTCTTCCTGAGTGTTACTATGTAACACTGCTGGTTATGGCAGTTCTGTTTGCAGGAATTCCGGTAAAAGTGATTTCAGCTATTGTTGCAATAAAGAAAGGACCGTTAGATGAAGAAGAATATTTATCAGAAGAACTTGGAGAAGAAAACTCTGAAAGAGAAAACAAGGATGATTTTTTAGAGGAAAAACAGGAAGATAATAGTGACGTCGGTGAGGATGTTTCAGAAGATACTGAAAATGCCGAAAAAACTGATTCAGAAGATATTGAAGATGTTGAAAAAACTGATTCAGAAAGTGCTGAAAATGACGGTGACAATGTTGAAAGTCAGAAAGAAAATCAGGCTTTAGTTTCAAAAGATGAAGATGAGTCTGAAAAAGTACAGGATGACACAGAAGAGGCAGCAGCGACACTTGAAGAAGAGCCGGAAGAAATTGTTAAAGAAGAAAATGAGACAGTCGAAGAGACGGAGACAGTCGAAGAAACAGAGTCAGCCGAAGTTGTAAAAGAATTCAAGACAAGAAGACAGAAAAAAGAAGAATATGAGAGCAGTTTTGAGAGAGAGGCAGTAAAAGCTCTTGAAAACAACAGCTCTGATGAGAATCAGACAGATATTGACAAGGATTTATCAGGTATAAAAAAGGATTCTGACATGCAGACTGCTGTTCCGAAGATTAAAAAAAGATATAATCCTCAGAAAGGAATGCCTGTCAAAATAGTTGTAGAGCCTGATGATGACCTTGACAACTAAAAAAGATTGTGATAATATCTTTTTCAATTAAGCAATCCGTGGCATTAGTTGGGGGCAAAATATCTTTTGACCCCAACATCATATTATCAAATAATAAAAGGAATGGCTGTGACGAGGAGGAGTACATATATCAGAGACTCTGTAGAGAGAGAACGGATGGTGAAAGTTCTTGTGTCTTGTATATGGAAGTAGCCTTTGAGCTTTGGACTGAAAGCGGAATTTATTTTGTGTGCAAGTAGGCTTCAACGGATTTTTCCAACGTTATATGGAAAACGATATAAAAGATATGTGTTTTATAGATTTATAAAACTATAGTCTGAGTATCGGCAGAGTGCAGATTTCATCTGAAATTAGGTGGTACCACGAAAATATTCGCCCTAAATTGACATTTGTCAGTTTAGGGCTTTATTATTTTATAGGAAACTTCTCGTTTCCTGGTTTTGTTGTTATTACATTTAATGCACACTTTGGTGTACAATGAAGATTTATTATGAAAGGTTTGGTGTTTAAATATGATTAAGGGAACTGAATTATTTGTAAAAGCATTGAGAGAGGAAGGAGTAGATACTCTTTTTGGTTATCCGGGAGGTCAGGCAATTGATTTATTTGACGCTTTGTATGACCAGGATGACATTGAAGTTATTCTTCCGAGACATGAACAGGCACTTATACATGCGGCAGACGGCTATGCAAGGTCAACAGGAAAGACCGGTGTTTGTCTTGTGACGAGTGGACCGGGAGCGACAAATCTTGTTACAGGTATCGCAACGGCAAACTATGACAGTGTTCCGCTTGTATGTTTTACAGGACAGGTTCCGCTTAATCTTATGGGAAATGATGCGTTTCAGGAAGTTGATATCGTAGGTATAACAAACAGTATATGTAAATATAGTGTAACTGTCAGAAAGAGAGAGGATCTTGGAAGAATTATCAAGGAAGCTTTTTATATTGCGCGAACCGGAAGACCGGGGCCTGTAGTTGTTGATATTCCAAAAGATATACAGGTTGCGATGGGAAGTGAAGAATATCCTGAGGATGTAAATATAAGGGGATATAAACCCAGTGAAGGTGTTCATGTAGGTCAGATTAAAAAAGCCGTGAGCATGATGAAAAAAGCTAAAAAGCCATTGTTTTTGCTCGGTGGCGGTGTAAATCTGTCGGGAGCAAACGAAAAAATGAAAGAGCTCGTTGAGATGACAGGTATACCTGCTATAACAACTATCATGGGGAAAGGTGCGATTCCTTCAAAACACAGATTATATCTTGGAAATATCGGAATACATGGCAGTTATGCGGCAAATCATGCGGTAAGTGAGTGTGATCTTCTTATTTCCATTGGTACAAGATTTAATGACAGAATAACAGGAAAGATAAGCGAGTTTGCAAAAGGTGCGAAAATTGTTCATATAGATATTGATTCAGCTTCGATTTCAAAGAATATTGTTGTAGATATTCCTATAGTTGCCGATGCAAAACTGGCGATAGAAAAGCTTATAGAATACGGCACACCGCTCAAGATAGAAAAATGGGTGGCACAGACTCTTGAATGGAAAGAAAAGTATCCTATAAATATGAACAAATATGAGGGACTTACACCTGAAAAGGTTATAAAATATATAAATGATAATTTTGAAAGACCTATTGTAAGTACAGATGTAGGACAGAACCAGCTTTGGACAACACAGTTTTTTGATATTGAGACACACAGACAGCTTCTAACGTCAGGCGGACTTGGAACAATGGGTTACGGATTTCCGGCTGCAATCGGTGCAAAGATAGGAAATCCTGAGCGACCTGTTATTGCAATATCAGGTGACGGTGGAATGCAGATGAATATTCAGGAATTTGCAACAGCTATGGTCTATGAACTTCCTGTCATCGTTGTGGTATTTAATAACGGGTATCTTGGCAATGTAAGACAGTGGCAGCAACTTTTCTTCAACAAGAGATATTCAAGTACATGTCTTACATACAGAAAAAGCTGCAATCGTGACTGCATGAATAAAGATAAATGCTGTCCGAAATATATACCTGATTTTGTAAAACTTGCTGAGAGCTATGAGGCGAGAGGAATAAGAATAACCAAAGAGGAAGAGATAAAGAAAGCATTTGACTATGCACTTGAGTTTAAAAAAGGCCCTACACTTATTGAGTGTGTTATAGAGAGAGAAGCAAATGTTTCACCTATGGTGCCTACAGGAAAGACACTTGACGATATGATAATGGATTGTTAAGATTTGTAAAATTAGATTTATGTTGTGTTGATTGTGCAAATATAACAAATAATACCGCCGGCACGCTCTCGCTATGTTGTCGCTCGTAGCAGTACATAAGTCAGTAAAAGACACTGACTAAGTACTGACGGCGACAAGAATGCCGGCTAACATTATTCGTTATATTTGCACAATCCAATAGCATTTAATGATAATTTTACAAAATATGGTTTGTATATTAACTGATAATAAAAGATAAGAAAAAATAGAGAAATAGGAAGGATGATAGTAATATGGAAATGAAAAAACGTTGCATTTCACTTTACGTTGAAAATCAGATAGGAGTTCTTGCAAAGATTTCCGGACTTTTTGCGGGTAAATCTTATAACCTTGATACACTTACGGTAGGAGAGACAGAAGACCCTACAGTTTCAAGAATGACAATAGAGATGACTATGGATGACGTGACTTTTGAACAGGTAAAAAAGCAGCTTAACAGAAATGTCGTTGTAATAAAGGTAATGGATTTTTCTGATATTCCGATACAAAAGACAGAGCTTTTATACATAAAAATACACAGTTGTACTGAGAAAGATAAGACTGAAATATTTAGAATAGTTAATTCATTTGACCACCTTGAGATAGCTGACTACGGAAAAAAATCTGTTATTGTCAGATATGTAGAGACAGAGGGAAAAGTAAATGATATAATAGAGCTGTTTAATAAGACTTTTATAAACAGAATAGAAGTAGTAAGAGGCGGAAGTGTTGCAATAGAATCGGTTTCTACTACGACTAAATAAGGAGAGGGAAGGATGTTAGGTTCAGCTTTGGGGAATGTAGTGGGAACATTATATTTTTTGTTATACCAGTTTGCAGGAGTGTTGATTGCATTTACCGTTTTTAAGAGGGAAAACAGATGGTTTAAAGTACTGTTTGGCAGTGTTATGGGAAGTTTTTTAATTCACTGGCTGCCTACGCTCACGGCATTTCTGATGAATTTTACGCTTGCAGCACATATAAGTGCACTAATGCTGCTCGTTCTTATTTTGGTGGCAGTATTATATTTTGACAAAAGATTTTTTAGTAAAAATGGTGAAGTTTCACAGAATAATATATTGTCAGGAAAAGACGGCAATTCAGAGAAAACAAATCTTTGGCAGCGTATTATAAAAACGATAAAGGAAAAACCTGTACTGGCAGTTTTCGTTGTGCTTTACTGTTATACCGTAAAGGTGTGGAGCCATCATGTACTTACATTTAAGAATGGTGCAGTATATGCGGGCCAGTGTACTTATGGTGACATGAACATGCATTTGGGGTTTATAACAAGCATTGCGAACCAGAAGACATTTCCTCCTGATTATTCGATACTTCCTGGAACAAAGCTTGCATATCCGTTTTTATCGGACTCTATATCATCAAGTGTGTATATATTTGGTGCATCACTTAAATGGGCATACATTCTTCCGATGCTGTTTGCACTGATGCAGGTAATGTTTGGAGCCTATGCACTTATGGATTATATACTTTCTGATAAAAAGAAGGCATTTCTTTCATATATACTTTTCTTTTTGAATGGTGGTTTTGGATTTGTATATTTTATAAACAAAGGTTTTGCAAGCCAAAATTTTAAGAGGATATTTACGGAGTTTTATCAGACCCCGACAAATTATACTGATAAAAATATTATGTGGCATAATGTCATAGCTGATATGCTCATTCCGCAAAGAGCAACATTATTTGGCTGGGCTATGCTGTTTCCGATTTTGTATCTTATCACGAAAGCAGTCAGTGAAGAAAAAAGACAGTATTTTTATGTGGCAGGTGTGATTGCGGGAGGATTACCGCTTATACACACACATTCGTTTCTTTCACTCGGAATACTTTGTGCAGGATTTGTCTTACTTGAATTGACGCAAAAAAGTGATAAACAGTTTTCGGTACCGGTGCGTATAGCTGTTCTTGCCGGAGTGCTTTTGGGACTTGAATATATAAGCCGTAGAAAGACTTCGCAAAATCCGTTATCAGCAAATGCACTTTTTGCCATAGGAATAATTGTTATATGTGTATTGATTGCAGCTATTGTTTATCAGGTAGTGCATAGTATCAAACAGAATGGAGAGCTGACTGAGGATTTGAAAAAGCTCATAAAATGCTGGGGAAGTTTTCTTGTCATTGTACTTGTGCTTGCTCTTCCTATATTATTCAAATTTACATTTAGTCAGGCGACAGGGGAACAATTTACAAGGGGAAGTTTCAATTGGGCTAATGGTACAGAGAGCTATCTGCTGTTTTCAGTTAAAAACTTTGGAATTATGTTTATAGGAATGTTGTTAGTATATGTATTTGGCAATAGAAAGCAGCTTCGGCTTGTAATTCCTCCTACATTTCTGTGGCTTATGTCAGAATTTATAGTATTCCAGCCAAACACATATGATAATAATAAGCTTATGCTTGTAAGTTATCTCTATTTTTGTATAGCAGTTTCAGATTTCCTGTTTGATATTCTTGCAAAGATAAATATAAAAGCGGTAACAGCAGTAGCAGGAATGGCAGCAGGCTTTGTGGGAATATTTGGAGCCGTACTTACACTAGGAAGAGAGTATGTATCCGAATATGAACTTTACAGTAAAGGATATCTCGAAGCGGCAGAATATATTGAAAAAAATACACAGCCTAAGGATATGATACTTACGGCAACGAATCACAATAATGTGGTAGCGTCACTCACAGGAAGAAATATAGTTTGCGGTTCAGGTACATTTCTCTATTTCCATGGTGTTGATTATGCCCAAAATGAGGCAGATGTAAAAACAATGTACGAAAACCCGTCTGAGAGAGAAAAACTTTTAGATAAATATAATATAAAATATATTGTATTAGGCCCATATGAATATGGATATAGCATACCTGATTATGATGAAATTATTAAAGCACATAAGATTGTGTTCGAGAAGGACGATGTTATTATACTAAAGAGATAAGTTGCAGGGGTGTTGTCTGCGATAATACAAGAGGTTAGAAGATGGAGGGAAATAGGATAGTATGGTTTTTGTATGCACGTCATTGATGATAATTTTTGCAATTTTGTGGGTGATAACATTTATTACTAAACTTGCAGGAGGAAACAATATACTGGCAAATACTTTTGTGCCTAAGGGTGAAAAAGCAACAAAAGAAGAAATCGTAAAAGTATTTTTGTATGCACTTTTATTCAGAATAGGAATTTATATTGTCGGTGTAGTAATATCAATGATGTTTTCAGAAGAGATAGGTTTTACATTTTCTGATTTTTTGTCAAGCTGGAACAGATGGGATTCACAGCATTATATTGATTTGGCGAGTAAAGGTTATGCAGACTGCGTGGAAAACGGACAGCATCTTTTTCTCGTATTTTTCCCGCTTTGCCCGTGGCTTCTTAAAATAATTCATTTTATTATAAGAGACTGGCAGCTTGCTTTCATTATGCTTTCGACAATAGCATATTGTGTGGGGGCAGTATTCTTTTATATTTGTATTTCGGAGGAATACGGAAAGAAAACGGCACAGAGGGCACTTACACTTGTGAGCGTGTGGCCATTTGCTTTTTTCTTTGGCGGAATGATGACAGAAAGCCTGTTTTTTGCAACACTTTCGATAGGTTTCTATTTTATAAAAAAGCACAATTGGTTTGCTGTGGGTTTGACAGGTCTGTTTTGTTCTCTTTGCAGAGTGCAGGGAATACTGCTCTTAGGAGTTGTCGGTGTTGAATTTCTGCAGACATATTCACCGGTAATTATGTGGAAAGAGAAAAAAATCGCTCTGTTTTTTAAAGAGGTGTTTACAAAGGGAATGTATTTGTTATTGATACCTGTAGGAAATCTGATATATTTTTATCTGAATTATAAAGTAGAAGGAAATCCGTTTAAGTTTCAGGAATACCAGAAAAATCACTGGAATCATGAGGTTACATCTTTTTATAAAGGATTTGGAGATGTGTGGAAATATTTTAAAGACGCAGGTACGACAAACAGTATGAAAATGAGCATATGGATGCCGGAGGTTATCATAGTTATACTTGTTATTGTGGTATTGTTTTATGCACTTAAAACACAGCCGCTTAAGTATACGGCGTATCTGTGGGTGTATACTATGGTTTGTTATGGAGTAACTTTCCTTATAAGCGGTGGAAGATATATGCTTTGTGCACTTCCGATATTTATCATTGCAGGTGATTTTTTTGAACAGCATGAAAGGCTTTACAGGCTTGCGGTGATATTGTCAACGGCATTTATGGCAGTTTATATGGCAGGATATTTTAATGGAAAGCAGATAATGTAAGAGTACAAAATAAAAAATCCTTGACAAATCAATTTACAAGGGTATATACTTTTAAACAATTAAATAAATTGAAACCGTTGATGTGGAGATAAAAATAAAAGAGGCGCTTACAGAGAGCAGG
>OKVF01001338.1_pt1 | contig 19403 bp, 16 predicted proteins | sample 1604831 | NCBI WGS metagenome assembly OKVF01 (sample SAMN01760980, study PRJEB22395) | human gut metagenome
ATTGTTCCGGCATTTTCTCCAAAGAATTTTTGATTAATTTCAGGAATATAAAGAATTACAGCTATCATTCCGGCAACAATCACGCCAACTAAAGGGATTGACTTCCATTTGTATTTGTAAAATATAAATACAATTGTCACGATAAATATCCCACCAAGTCCAGTACGAACTGTTTCAAGAATGGTTGATAATAACATGGCGATGGCTATCCAATACCATTTTTTATTGCGAGTTATCCAGACCATTACAAGTGGTAGACAGAAAAGAGAAGTCAAATAATCTGCAAAACCTGCATACTTAAGGAATTGAGCCCCAATTGGAGAATAATATAGCCACGGATAATACTTTGCCGATAACCCACCTATTAAAAATGTATATACTAGAACATACAATAGAACGAATCTAATCAGAAAGTAAATGTCATACGTTTGTTTTACAGCTGAATAACCTAAATACAATGATAATATTGGAATCATGTATTTTATTAATAAAGCCGTTGACTCGGAATAATAAGGACTTCTCAGAGCACTAAATACCAACCAAACAAAAAAAATCCAATAAAATCGTGTAATCCAACCATGTGGAGCTTTTAGTCTGCCATTTTGGAGTAAAAATATCAGACTAATAAAAAAAAACGCATATTTAATTAGAGAAAAAGGAGGAATAAGGAATACAGGTGCTGTAACAATAACAAAAATCAGATAGATCATCAACGGATTCATCTCATAGTAGATGTCATCATACTCTGAGACATATACGATTTTCTGTATTAAATAATCGCCTTTAAGGATCTTTATACTAATATAAGTATAAGCGATTAATAATACTATGCTCAATAATACTGCCATTAATTAACTTATATTTTATCGTATAGTTGTTTTATCTTATTTTTATAAATCTCAATAGAGTATTGCTTCGCTAATTGTATCGATTTCAATTGATGTTTTGCAAATATTGTTGAATTGTCACACAATTTCAAAATTTCATTGGCCATATCAGTCACATTCTCAGCTTCATGTATACACCCGCATTCATCATTGACTACCTCGGGTAAGCCGCCGACATTGGCTACAACCGGAACGCAGCCGCGGGCCATTCCTTCAATGGCTGTGAGTCCGAAGCCTTCGGAGCGAGAGGGCATGAGTAGTATGTCAATCCTATCATAGAAATCCTGCAGCTTATCCTGAGTTTGTCGTCCGGCAAATTCCACTCTATCTAATGGGATTGACAAATCCTTTATCTGTTGTGCCATAAGATGCCGTTGTGTACCATCTCCGACGATAAGCAGATTCATGTCAGGCCGTTGTTTCAACACTTCAGCAAATGCCGGCACAACAAGATCCATACCTTTAATATACTCCAATCTGCTGACAACACCGATTGTTTTTGGATGACATCTATGTAGTCTTTCGGTAATTTGGATGTAAGAGGGAAGATTGTTGTATATAGTAAAATGATTACCATGCTTGTTCAACTTGAATGAAGAATCAAATAGTTGAGAGGTGCCGAAAAATGATTTTTCTGCTGTCAATGTGATACATTGAAAAGCTGATAAAACATGCCGATTAAGCCAATGGATTTGCTTGTGAGCTGGATAGATGTCAGCCATTGTATGTGACGTAGCAATAATTTTCCGAACTCCCAATAATCGCAATATAATAATAGGAATTGCTCCGGGAGCCATATATTGTACATGTGCGATTTTCGGTTTGTGACGCCTCATCGTTCTTTTCAATCCATGATAAAGGTGTAAGGCAGTAGCCTTGACTCCCTTTGGTCGCGAACCATCAAGACTCATCAGTTCGACAATGGCACCTGCATCCTCATACCTCTTCACCATATCAGGAACAAACTCGAAATAGCATATCACCACAGGCTTGTGCCCAGCTGCAACAAGAGCCTCTACAAGACTCAGTGTCTGAATCTCGGTGCCTCCAGTAAGCAGGCATGGGATGCAAACAAGAACATTCATAGTTATGAATAAATACGTTTGATTAACCACTCTTTAGAGAGCAATGACATGTTTATCAATGTGGATTTCATCAATCGCTTAACAATTTCTGTAACTCGAAACAAAAGCCGTCGCGCTCTCTGCCGGGCCGGTGATTTGATGTCAGAAAGCATTTTTCTGCATTGATCATCAATGATGATATTATCGGCGGCGTTGATAATTTTTTTCAGATGGCTGTCATTTGGGATATTGTCGCCATTTATCCGCAACGGAAAAAGAAATAAGGATAAGATTTCGTATTGGACGAACAATCGTTGTGTCTCCCGGTTTCCGATTTCCGCTACAACAGGTTCTAAAGCATCGAAGAGCTTATACCAGTTGTCGAGATTCATCTTACGAGATCTCACGTTGTCATCAAATCCTCGATAGACATAGCAAGTAATGCTGTTGCTGACATATATATGTCTAGTATATGTCAGCAGAGATACCAGCATCAGCACATCCTCATTAACTTCAAGAGACGGATGATTGAGGGCAAATATCGGTGTGAAAATACAACGTCGTATAAGTTTGGCGCAAATTCCTACATATACACTGCTGTCAAGGATTCCATTCAAAAAACTTCTTGGAGACAAATCTCCGGATGGATTGTTGGTCCGGACAATAGTATTGTCGAGTATAATGTTGCCGGCAATAATATCCCGTTTGCCATTATTGAACGCCCAAAGAGCTTCCAGCGCATCCGGCTGCAGGATATCATCTGCATCCAGAAAGATTATCCACTCCCCATTAGCAGCTTTTACGCCTTCAAGTCGTGCTTTATAAGTGCCGTGATGGGATGTATGTTCCGCTCTGATTCGATAATCTGAATGTGAAAAACTTTCACAGACCGAGGCTGTCGAATCAGTCGAGCCGTCGTTGACAAGAATAAGCTCCCAATCAGAGAAAGTCTGATTTCTCACACTATCTACAGCGTCAGCTAACGAATCTTCCGAATTATATGTGGGTATGATAACAGATATTTTCAATGAAGATGTAGTTTTCTAAGATAGTGGCTTAATACAGGCATCGGATCTTTCAGAGATGCGTTGATGAAACATTCGGTGCGTAGAAAGTCGCACCACCAACGCCATTTGCTGATGCGTCCCTCTTTGACATGGAGATAGTCTATCGAATAGTTCATCATGTAGATAGACTTGACCTTATCAAGGTCGAGAGGATAGGATTCGTCGATATACTTGGCATGCAGATTGGTACCGGCTGAGGTGGCCACTTGTGCCAGTCCTTCATTCCTGAAGTTGACTTCCATAAAATAATTCCTCCCATCTTGTGTATGGATAAATTCAACACTGAATGGACCGTGATAGCCGGAATGGCTGATAACCTTTTTGACTCCTTCTACGTTAACATCTGTCATAGATATCGGCAGAAACTTACCGTATGCGCCAGCTCCGGTCAATGGAGGGTAATGTCTGATTTTGCGGACAGCACCTGATAATATAATATCATTGTCGGTCGCGACTCCAATGCAGTCAAGCTCGTATTCTTTATCGATAAATTCCTGTACGATAAACTGTTGGCAATGACTGTTATTTGAAAGCGCCTCATCAACTTCAGTCCGATTATAACATATATGAATATCACTTTTCTCACCGCCTGTGCTGATCAGTGGTTTTAGCAACAATGGATATGCTATTACATTTTCTTTGAATCCTTCAGAACGATGAAATATTGTTGATTTGGGTACAGTCAATCCACATTGCTCAGCGAGTTTACATTGCTCTGCCTTATTAAACAAATTACCTATATTCCTGCCTCTGCAAGGGGTGACAAATCGTCGGTATAAATCGTTTTCATGCTTATCAACCCATTCGGCTGCTTCATCGAATGTGCATATCAAATATGTTTTATCCTCCTGATTATATGCGTTTAGAATATCGAGACATTCATTGATTTTTTCAATCCTATGAACTTGATTCCTTTTTACATATTTGCTTTTGAGGACATTGCATGTATCATCTTCGCATTTCAGAATCAATATGAATGGAATTTTTTCAATCCCAAGACTGCGAACTATACTCAATGTGTTGTGGGTTGAATCACCGAGAATTACAGCTGTGTTCATCTTATTCTGAAATATAATTCAGTATCGGTTGAGTTTGCATCAATAAAAATCTTCGGAAGTACACCGCTCCAAGGATTGCCACAGGGTGCGAGAGGCTTGGTGTAAGCGTCTATTGCTGCAAGTTTTAAGCGATGTTCAGTGGGTGTCATATTTAATGAGTACGCATTCTTCCAGTTGAGTCCGCGCCATACGTTGTAATACCACATCCATACGCAATATTCCCATATATGTACATCAGGAGACAAAAGACGTTTTACAATCCTTGCTGTCTCAACATGGTCATTCCATCCCTCTCCCCAGTGTGGAACGAATACTGACTGTGGCTTTAGAGCATTGATTTCTCTTATGAGAGCTTCCATTTGGCTGTTGTTTTCAGAGATACTGCCGTCAGGAAAGTCAAACTCATGGATATACTGTTCGGTAACTCCTAGGAGGGAGAGGGCTTTGCGAGTGAGGTCTCTGCGGGCTTTTATTATATCGTCAGCAGATGTGGAACAACAGCCATGATGAGAGCCTTCTCCTCCGGTCATTATGATTATATGAGGAGTTTTCCTCTCACTGACAAGTCTGGCGATAAGTCCACCGCAGCCAATAACCTCGTCGTCAGGATGCGGAGCGATGATGAGAATCCGACCGGAAAGACTGAACAATCGACAACGCAAACTGCGAAATCGCAAATATTCGAGATGTGACCACCGTATGATATTTTTTAAATTCATCCTATAAGTTTTTGTCCAATCTTAAATTTTAGTAATATCCAAGTGATTCCCAATGAAAGAAGAAAAGCTATTATGGAAAATACAAACGGGAATATATAGATATGATCAATGGCCAGTTGTTCAAGACCAAGCACCCTTTGTGCTGTGCGCGATACCATATGTGCCTCAAGCCAATTATGAAAAATATATATACCGAAGCTGCATGCGCTTAGCGATAGCAAGAAATCTGTAACCGCAAAATTTCGCCAAGGAATCCAAGAAAATAAGAGCCAAAGCGAATACATCGCGCAAATTGTGAACAAGAATCCGAGAAATGTGCGTGCACCGTATTCCATGGGGAATAAAGTCATACCTACGAAGTATATCATGAGGCCTCCGACGATAGTTGTCACTTTAAGCAGGGAAGACGCTGAAGGCATCATCAGCTCTCGTTCATGTTTGTAGAACCACACGCCCAAAGCAAACCAACAAATTGACGTATTAAGATTATGCAGTCCGATAATCATCGGCACGAATTTTCCCAAGAATGCAATCGCGAATAATAGTACAATTGTTGTGATGCTCACTATAAGACTCTCGTTCATAATGAGAGGGCGTATGAAATATGTCGCAACGAAACACCAGAACAACATCGGAAGAAACCACAAATGGCTGTATGTCCATTGATAGAAAGGCTTAATCGACACCGCGTTCTGTGTAAACATAAACAGCACGGTAAATACAAAAAATGGTACCATGAGCCTCATAAACTTGCTCTTAAACATCTTGGCAAACGTTATGGGCTGTTGACGCATAAGCTGCCCTCCAAACAAGAATCCACTGATAAATATGAACATCGGCATGGCGATATTAATCAGATAGGTCTGATTGAATATCTCGTATTTTTCTGCATAGATTGCATTCGTCGTGTCGGAGAAATGCACGTAAGTCATGCCATAAGCATGAAAGAAAACAACGATGGCAATACACAACAACCGCAACATAGCGACATCGTAGCGGTAGTGTTTCTTTTTCCGGCCTGAAACCTGCTTGCCTGATTCAGCAGCTGAATTAGCCTTTTGGGATATTATATTGGTAATCAACATTATGTGTTATCGAATTGCGCGTGAATAAGCGAGATATGCAACAACATATTTTGTGCAATTAACAAATAAGCAAAAATACAATGTTATTTTAAATGATTCGATGAAGAATATCCTTCTTTTAAAATATCAAATATTTTCTCACAATATTTCTTTGGATGCCACAACTCATTGTAACACTTATAAGCACCTTCGACGTAGGCATTATAGTCATTGAGTATTGTTTTAATTGCATCTTCAATTTGTTCAGTATTGTCAACAAGTACGCCACATTTATATTTCTCCAGATAGGATAACGAATGAACTCTTGTCGCAATAACCGGCACGCCACACTTTAGGTAGTTCCCTATTTTCCCTGCAGCTAACCCCATATTTTCAGCTCTGTATCCCAAATCTTCAATCGAATAGGTTGCGATACCAATTTTCGCAGATGATACCAATTCATCCAGTTCCTCATTTGGAACTGGATTGGTAGAAAAGAATATATTATCACAATTTTCTACTTCTTTCTTAATGTCAATGTAGTAAGGATTTGTTTCAACTATGTGACTTGTATGAAATACAAGTACATAGTTGTGCCTCCATTTTTTTGCAGAACAAGCAAGTTCTTTACAACAGAACCAATTTCCCAATCCACCTGAATGTAAAACTATTATTTTATTTGAATCGATATTTAACCTCCTTGAAAGGTAATCACTTCGCATCTCATGCGTATCTGTATAGGACGCATTTGGCAAATACATTATTTGATTTTCCTGAATATTACAATATTTTCTTAGGAATATACTGTGCCAATGGTCATGGGTAATTATATAATCTGCAACCTCTATATTTCGTATCTCCTTTTTATTATCAATATTTGGATATTCCAAAACAAAGTTAATATATTTGAACGAGATTCTGCTCCTTATCAAACACAGGATCTTACATGCAACATCATCTCCGCCAATATAATAATCTGATTTACTAAATATGATTGAACGTAATACAGAAAATAGAAGTTTCAACGAGGTCGGCATCTCTATCTTCTTCTTGCGCATTTTAACAAGCGTCAATTTGATATTGGGATAATCTGCGAAGTCTGGATTTGGATATTTTTCATCTATTGATGAAATAATCTCAATCTCAACACCTTTATTTGCGAGAGCAATTACAAGCGTTTTCAGATTTGGTATCTTATCCAAAAACGGTACACGCAAAAGTATCGTTACCTTCATAAAGTTAATTCAGATTAAAGACTGTTCAACAAGATGCATTTCAGACAGATAATCATTAAGCATCTTCTCAGCAAATAATTTACATTTATCAGTATCGAACGAAAGAAATTTTTCAACAACCCTTTCGGCGGTTGGCAATTCTTTACTTTGATAGGAAACTACATTTGATAAAAAATCAGCGCGATATAAAATATCATAAATCTTACTTGACTTGGGAAGTTGTTTATGCCAAATCATAGGTATTATTGTTTTGTATGCTCCATATTGATCAAAACAATAAAAGGGGACCGCATTATGCAGGCATACTATAATTGGGTGCATTAATTCACCGATATACCCTCGAGAATACTTTATAAGATAATACCAGTCAAGTGTATTCAACGGTAATTCTATCTTGTGTCGCGTGTCATATTTCTTCAACTTTCTCGGCATCGGAAAAGACACACAATAATAATTGCTCCTTTTTTCTATTTCTTTTATAATGTCATCTATAAAGCTATCATCTAACTTATCTTGACAAAAACTTATCAAAACATAATCTTCGGGCAAATTGTATTTTTCAAGAATTTCCTTTTTTGTTATCCTAAATTGGTTATTATGATTAAATGCGAACACTGGATCAGGAGTTATATGGGCATCTCCTTGATACCCAATATATTTAACCATTTTGCATGTCCACTCATCCCTTAGGCTTAAAAAGCAGAAATTTGTAAGAAGTCTTTTCAACTTCTTTAATTCGGTTCTGCTGTATCTAAAATATGCTGCATTTTGTGAAGATATAGAAAATCCAGCACATTTAACTGGTTTGGGAAGGAAATCGTTAAATCCACCCCAAAAGGCATTAGGCAAATCATGCGTAGCTCCTACTGTTCCAATAGATTCAAATCTAAGTTTTTTTAAGCTTAAATGGGATCTATTTTTTATTGGAGTATAGTCAAATAGGGCATCACTGCCAATAAATACTACCTCAATTCCAAGTCTTTTAATCTCATTTGCAACATCTTCGACAGAACGACAAAGGTTTGATAGAGGCATCATCGTCTCTGCAAATTTCATTTGCTCCATATATTGACACATCGGAACCTCAGTTTTGTAAAAATTCTCCAAGTCTTCCGGGAACCAATGCAATACAATCGGCTCATACCCTCTACTCTTAAAATAGCCTAAAGAAGATATTGTCTGAAGTTGTGCGCCGAAATTAGATACGCAGTGGTATGTCAATATTCCTACTCTCATTTTATAATCTCCTTTCTTACTGGTGTGGCGTAACTAAATTCAGCATGACCAATTACTGCACAGAATATTATGCTATAATCATTAGGTATATCAAGTAACATTCTTAGCGTTGAGTCATCAGCTTTTGTATGTTGTCCCCAGGTTAATATCGTTCCTGTTAACCCCATAGTTTGAGCAGCTAAAAAAACATTTTGAGCACCAAGACTAGTATCTATTGATGGAAGAAATATTTCATCAGGATATACATAACCTCTGATGTTTGCTGTAAATACCCAAAATGATGGAATATTTGCTCCAAATCCGGTTCCTCCAGCACAACATTCAAGACATTTCCTCGCAATATCCTGATTATTTGTTACAAAAAGCCGAATCGGTTGCTTGTTACAGCTACTGGCAGCCCAATTTGCGACCTCTTTAAGTTTATTAATTTCCTCATTTGTAACATTCGCCTCTGTAAAACACCGATTTGAGCGTCTTTGCCTCATCAACTCAAATAATTCATCGAATTCAACTGTACTTTTAGAGACTGCTCCTCTATATGGTGTAAAAGCAGTGGGGTTATCCTGCAGTTCTTCATATTTCGCAATCTTCTCTTCCGCCCAATGATACGAAGGATCCTTGGAGTATGCCGTTAACCTCAACTTATCCAGCAATGATTTAAGTGTTAAGTAACAACCTTTGCTATGTCCAGGCATTGCATCCTTTCTGTGAAGGCCTTTGTCTAAAATATGAGCGTACTTACGCATTAGCAAAATTGATTTTTCATCAGAATCCTCCAACGATAAATCAAAATTTCGTTCTGTTTCCTCAATAATTGTCTTATAGTATGCTGGAACGATAATTATGCCATTTGCAATTAGTTTGTAAACTTTATATGGCACAATTCTTTTTACTATCTTCCCTAATATTTCTTTAACGGACATATATTACATCTTTATATTTTTATAAATCTTTTTACAAATCTTCTCATGCCTGAGTTTAACATATACATCAATGGCATGGTTAATATTCCATAAACGCCAACCGAAACCATCGCATACATAATCCAATTTATGTAACCTGAATTTGGAACTATGTTTACATGTGGTAGTATCAGATAATATATAACAACTGCAGGAGCTAATATGGATAATGTAAGTTTAAAAAATCCCAACCAATATTCCCATATGGATTCTTTGAATCCTTTGCGAAACAAATAGATGGGCTTCCATATTCCAACTATCAATAGCTGACTTAAAATGCCTCCTAAAAGTATACCAGGCAATCCCCATAACGAACCACAAGTTATCGCAACAGATAGATTTATAACTATTTCTGATACTGGCGCCCAAACATCTGCAAACATTCCGTATCCAAAAAGAAATTGCATTACACCACCCCGAGTGTATCCAATAAAAATATTTAACACTATGAGTATGAGCACCGTATCAGGCAGCAGATATTCCTTTCCTAACCAAATGCAAATAAATGGATTAATGAGCAGCAAAACAGCGAATGAGAATAGTCCTCCTATAAAATAACGCATGTTGAGTAGTTCCCAAAATAAATTGACAATCTTGGCTCGATTCCCCTCTGCAATAAGATTACCTATGCTGGCACTGCTGCTTTCAAGAAAGGTATTTACAAATTGACCTATTTTATCAGTAATTATAGTATAGTTGCCGTAAAAGGCAACTGTTTGTATATTTACGAACGCATAAATCAGGAATGGCACTGTCTGATATTGTACAAAATAGCTTATTTTCTGAACGAATAGTTGCTTGGTTTTAACAATAATCTGATTATGAACCTTCAATAGTTCACGCCCTCGTTTTATTTCTGTTTTAAGCCAAGGATATGTCTGATTTATTTTCCAATTGAGGATAAAGGAATACAGTATTCCGAAAAGCAGTTCAATCGCAACCCACAGGTAACAGGAACGAGTGTAATAAGCGAGTCCCATCTGGATTAAATTTTTGACAATGTTCATTGTCTGGAAATATCCGGTGACTACATAGTTCCGTTGATCGGCTCCAAGAAGATTTTGTCTGTAATTAATGAAATATCCAATAAGGGTAGAGAATAGGAATGAATAATATGCCGAATATATGAGCAGTAACTGGAGATGCGAGCGATCATCAGGGAAAATTAGAGGGAGAAAAAATGAGAGGATTATTCCACTTCCAAGAATTATAAACCCAATCCAGCGGAAAAGATAACCCATAACCGAAATTATCTCGTTTATGCTTTCTTTATTATTTTCAAATAGCGGTTTATATAATACGTACCCTATCGCAGAGCCAATCCCGAGTTCTGCTAAATTTAGGAAGCCGAGAAGATTTTGCAGAGTGCCGGTTAGACCGACGAAATCAACGCCAAGGCAATCTATAAAAATTCTCCGGGAGAAAAAACTCAATACAAGCGTCAAAAAATAAAAAAATAGATTGACGCGAGCGTTGAGCATAGTCTTCCCCACACGAGATTCCTTGTTGTTTGAATCCAATTGGGTCAATTGAGAACTAATTTAACTGTCAAAATTCTTAACGTTACGCTATAAGGATAAATCAAAATCATTTACCGGCAGAATATCCATATCCGTAACCTTTCCCGTACCCATAATGGTAGCCATAGCGGTGGTAGCCGTAGCCGGAGTGGATGTCGGTGGCGTTGAGGAGGATGGCCATGTTCTTGTAGCGGTTCTGGTCGTAGTATTCCTGAATGGTGGGGAGTTCGTCTTTCTCAAGGAGGCCGGCGCGGACTACGAAGATGGTCATGTCGGCCAGGCGATTGATTACTTTGGCGTCGGTGACGATTTCGACAGGCGGGCAGTCGAGAATGATGAAGTCGTATTCACCGCGCAGATCTTTGATGAATCGGTCGAGCTTGTCGCTGGAAAGAAGCTCGGCGGGATTGGGCGGCACGGTGCCTACGCCCACGGCGTCGAGGGTGTCGGTGTTGTCAATCTTTGTTACAAAGATATTTTCTTCATAGGCTTTGCCGACGAGCAGGTCGGTGATGCCTTGCGCGGGTTTGCCGATAAGCTTCGACAGGGAGCCTTTGCGCATGTCGAGGTCGATTACGAGCACTCTCTTGCCTTTGACAGCGAGGACTTTGGCGAGGTTGATGGTCACGAATGTCTTGCCGCTGCCGGGGTTGGCGGAGGTGACGGCTATTACCTTGCATTTCTTGTCGGCTACGCCGTCTTCGATGCCCATGTATTCGAGATTGGTGCGGAGCACGCGGAAGGCTTCGTTGACTGCATCGCGGCTCTGTGGCTCAACAACAATGCGCCGTTCCTGCTTCTTATGTCTCTTGAAGCGTGCAAGTCCGCGGGGCTTCTCGTCGGCAGAGGGTATCTCGCCGAGATATGGTATCTTCAGCGGCGAAAGGTCTTTCTTGCCGCGTATCTTGGTGTCGAGCGACTCACGCACCACAAATATGCCTACCGGGACAGCGAGACCGAGCAGGAATGCAATCATCAGTATGTTGCGTTTCTTCGGGAAGGTCGGAGCGTTGCTTCCATGCGGCTCCTCCACCATGCTGGTGTTGTAGGCGGTGAATGCCTGTGTCAGCTCGTTCTCCTCACGTTTCTGTAGAAGGAAGAGATAGAGTTCCTCCTTTACTTTCTGCTGACGCTCGACGCTGAGAAGGTATTTCGCCTGATTGGGGTTGGCGGCGATTTTACCTGTGGTAATATTTGCCTGACGACGGGCGTTTGACATCTGGGCGCGGAGAGTTGCTATATATGCATTGATCGACGCCATGATGTTCCCTTTGAGTGTCCGCAATGCCTGTGTCCTGTCCTTCACCACGGGGTTGATCTCACTCGTTGACTCAAGAAGGCGGTTGCGCTCGATGACGATGTTGTTATACTGACCTATGGCATTCTCAATGTCCGCGTTTACTATTCCGGTATTGGTGGGCAACGGCTGATCGAATGATTCTCCCGACAACTGGCTCCTCACCATCTCGGCGACTGAAATCTGGTTGCTCAGGTCAACTATCGCTGCCTGCGCCTCTGACGACTGCGCCATATACATGCTTGTTGCCGCTCCAACGTCGGGCAACAGATGTTCCGATTTGTAGGAAGATATGTCTGAATCGACATTGCCGAGTTCCTTTTCAATAACGCCGAGACGTTCACTGATGAAGCGGGATGTGGATACGGCAATCTGGTTCTTGTCGCGTATCCAGCGTTCGTTATAGACCTGTATGAGAGTTTCAAGAATATCGTCAGCTTCGTCAATCGACGGGCAGGTGATGGAGATGTCGATGATGGAGGATTTATCGTTGCCTAACACGGCAGTTATACGCTCTGAAAGTACATTTGCCATGGTCTTGACAGGTGTGTGGACATAATGTATTGTCCGTCCCGCCAACTCCGATGCGTCCCAATCGGGTTTTATCACAGAAAGAACAGTGTTGCCGACCTTGATGGAGTCTCCAAACGTAGTCTTGAATGTCTTATCCAGAGGCATATCATTGAGAATGACATCGCTGATGTTTATCTGATTTTTGTCGCCAAGAATGAAATTGAACGATACCGTTGCAACCGTTGTGTCCTTCTCGGCGAAAAGCACCGGAGAGTGTCGGTAAAGCATCACATCGCGCAGACCCTCGCGGACGGTGTAACGGTCATTGAGGCTTAGGCGCGACACCACCTCTTTCATGAGAGCCGGCGACTTGACAATGCGGATCTCATTCTCAAGGTTGGTGTTGTTCTGAACGAGTCCGAGTTCCGACATGTCAATCGAGGTTCCGACATTTCCGTTCTTGTCCTCGTTCTTGATAAGAAGTGATGCCGTACGGGTGTATTCAGGAGTGGTCTTCATCAGATATATCACTGCCACCGACATGGTGACAATCAGGGAGATGACGAACCAGTACCATTTCGACACCGAGAAAGCGACAATGCTTTTCAGCGTAAGCCCGTTGTTCTGCTGCACGTTTCTTCTCAGAGGTTGTTGCTGTAGGTTGTTTGCTGCCATTATCCGATGAATTGACGTTTTATTTGAATACAAGTACAGCTACTGTGGTCAGAAGCGATGCGATTGATGTCCACAGGCTGATTGATTTCAAGTTGTTGGGATTGTCCGCAGCCTGACGCGCGACGGTTTTGTTGGGCTGTACATAGATAATGTCGTTCTGCTGGAGATAGTAAGCGGGCGACTCGAACATGCTGTTATCTTTGAGATCCACAAGATATTTTGTACGCTTACCGTCCTTCTCTCGGATTACAGTTATCTCGCGTTCTCCGTAAGGAGTCAAGTCGCCGGCTTTCGAGATAGCTTCAAGGAGCGTTACCTTGTCGTTTGATATGGCGTATGTGCCTGGATTTTTAACCTCGCCGACAACCGAGAAATGCAGGTTGGCATACTCAACCGACACAACGGGGTCGCTGACCCACTTGCCGTCGATAAGGTCTTTTGCAATTTTCTCGCTAATCTCCTCCCTTGTCAGTCCGGCTATATGGACTTTTCCAAGAATTGGGAACTCGATGTCGCCGTTACTGTCTACAGTATATACTGATACCCGTCCGTCGGCCTGTTGCATACCTTCCTGTCCGACCCGGTTGGTGGTCTGTACGAGGTTAAATAGCCTGGCAAGTTCCGGTTCTTTGCATGAAACGACAATCGACAGCTTGTCTTGTGGCTGAATTCTGATTTCATTAAGGTTTACAACGAATTCTTCCTGCCCGTATACAGCGTTCTGCATATAGGCTATATTCTTCGGGCTTGAACACGACGAGGCGAGCAACAGAAGTGACAGCGCCGAAGCCGTGGTTATATTCTTAAGATTCATATATAGATGTAAATATAATTAGTCATAAAGGGTTTGGGAGAGAGCTTTCTCTCGCGCATGTATAGAATGCGTAAGGATGGTATTGACAACAATCCACAATGCGAGGTCGCAGACAAAAAGCACAGTTATCTCTATGTAGGGAGACAGCAGATAGTTCGCTGCCGTCCAAAGGACTGAACAACCGATTATGGTCATCATCGCCGCCCGCTGCTTCATGCCAAGCGCCAGCAACTTGTGATGAATGTGTGTCTTGTCCGGCAAAAAAGGATTCCTATGTGCCTTGATTCGGTGGAGATAGACCCGAACGACATCCAAACATGGAATAAGCAGCGGACCAAAAGCGACTACCGCATAGTTCACTCCATTGGAAACCCCCTCTATCTGACAGATACGGATACACATCACGCTAAGAAAGAGTCCTATAGTCAATGCACCGGTATCTCCCATGAATATCTTGCGGTGCTTATTGGGATTGCCGAACACATTATATAGGAAAAACGGTATCAGGGTTCCAAGAGACGCTACCGCAAGAGCGGAAAAGAGGTAGAGTTCCGCTTTGACAAGCACAAATGCATAGAAGGCGCACGCTATTGCACTCAATCCCGATGCAAGTCCGTCTATTCCGTCAATCAGGTTGATGGCATTGGTAATGAATACTATAAGCAGGATTGTAAGAGGGATTGCGACAATCTCCGGTATCTGTGTCATACCAATAAAGCCATGAATGTCGTTTAGCTTGATTCCGCCGGTAATTACCAGTGCGGCAGAGAGGATCTGCACGATAAACTTTGCCCTGTATTTTACACCGACAAGGTCGTCAGCCATTCCGGTAAGATAAAGCAGTATCGCGCCCGCGGATATGAAGCATATCGGCTGAAGGTTCCTGTAAAGGTAAGGGATAAGCAGTTTGTCATCCGACATTATGCCGAATCCGTAAAGCAGGAAGAAAACGAGCAGTATGGACGGGAAAAAGGCTATGCCGCCCAATCGCGGAATCTCGGTCTTGTGAATCTTTCGCGGGTCAGGGGCGTCAAACAGGTTCTTGCGGAAAGCGATGAGCAGAATCTGTGGTATGATGATACCTGTGAGCACCATAACGCTCACAAGCACAAATAAATCTATCAACAGCCATTGTGTCATACTGATAAAGGTGCGTGTGTAAGTCAAACAAAATCTTTTCTTGCCAGAAGTGAAGCCACTTCGTCGGCAAGTTTCCCCGGGATGCGTATTTTTTTCAAACTTTCAAGATGTGCTGCCCTGTGAATGTCCGAACCGGCGAAGTCATACATCCTGTTTTTCAGTAGTTCAAGGGCATTGTGTCTCGCCTTGCCGCCATAATGCCCTCCCAAGGAGAGCAGGTTGAGCTGGAAGGCGCATCCCATATCCTTCCATCTTTGGTATTCACCATAATCCGTCACATAAGTGTATCGTTCAGGATGTGCGACAAGCGGAGTAAATCCTGCGGCCTTGATATTTTCTATCGTCTTGTCGAAATTCATCGGAGGGTTGAAATACGAGGTCTCAACAAGGAGCATGTCCGAGTTTTCCCCGACAGGAAGCAAATCCCGTGCGGCAAGCCTTTCGGCAAAAAGTCCGTCTATCATGTTTTCCGACGCGAGTTTCAGGCGGATGCTGCCACCGTATGAGGAATAGAGTTTACTGAAACGGGCTTTAAGCTCCTCGGTCGTGTTGGGGATGTCCTCCATTATGTGCGGTGTGAGCCATACCATCCTGATACCGGCCTTTTCCATAGCCGAGAGTATCGAGATGGACTCGTCTATGGTCTTCACACCGTCATCGACACCTGGGAGCAGGTGGCTGTGCCAGTCGGTTATCCCTGATATGTCAACAGGTAAGCTGCTGTTGAACAGTCTGCCAATGAAAGACATAATGCGTTGTCACTCCTGTGTGGTGGGCTGGAACGACCCGAACAGGTAGTCCATTCCGTATATGTGTCCGGCGCGCTTCATGATGTGTTCCATCTCGCTATGTCGGCTAAATGTCTCTTTCTCGTCGTCAAGACCGATTATCACGCCCGGCTTGATGTTTTCCGACACAGCTTCCAATATAGGACGCAGACTGTTGTCCGATCCGTCCATACCGGCTTTTGTTGTCGGAAATATCGTCAGAAAGTCCATCTTCCTGACGGATGCGGCATCGGTTGTGGCCTTTATTTTTCCACTCTTGACAAGTCTGAACAGTTCCATATCGGATACACTGCGTGAGAAACTCACTCCCTTGTTGACCATCTCCACCCTGAAAACCCGGAAGTCCATGCAAAGCACTCGGAATCCCTTCCGTGCATAGGCGACAGCGGTTTTCAGTCCTTCGGTCGTTAATCCGAATATCCCTATCACCGCATCCAGCGTTTCCACTCTCCGCTGCAAATCCCTGTAATATCCGGCCCCAACCGCCATTCTTCTAAACAAACTGTATGAATTCCGGATTGACCTCTACCGCTGCCGCGATGAAATCGGGAATCTCTACGATAAGACACCGTTTTCTCAATCCCTTGACCGACAGCAGACGACCCTCTATATTGTCAAGCGGGCCTCCCACGATTCGTATTTTCTTGCCGTACATGGATTGTGTGAGTTCCCCGGGTTTGTAATAGACCGGATTTTCCGACACGCTCACCGCCCGTATGAATCTCGTCATATCCTCGTCGCGTACTACCGTAGGCTCGTTTATGCTCTTGCCGAGCTGATAGCGGTATTGAAGGTTGGGATATTTCGCCACCAAAGGGTCGAGGGCGGCTTTTGTCTCATATACAAAGAGGAGGTCCTGAATGACGGGCACCTCCCGTCTCTGCCTTTTGGCGCCAATGGTCATGAGCATCTGCTTCATCGGGGTGAACACCTCCAGACCTTCCCTTGCGAGATTATGTATGGCGAGTACGTTAGCGTTTCTGCGCTTCAAATCGCGCATTGCAAACCATTGCTTTTCTGATACCGTCATTGGGGCGCTTTAGTGACCTATTGACAATTCTCCAAGTCCTGCTTAAACTCAGTATTTACTGATTGTTAAGCAGTTACGAAGTTGACCCAAAAAGAAAGAGGTTTTTTGATTGATTGGCTTACCTCGTCTTTTATTCCTTGTCTTTGTCACTATATTCTCATGCGTTAGTCGGTTAAAATTGTAGGTTTCTCCGAGAGAAACTTGCATTTGAGACTGCAAAGTTAGTCAATTTATTGGAAATAACGGCATTTAGAGGACAGAAATTTTATGATACATCAAAAAAACTATTCCAATTCGGGCGGTTTCGCCAAACATCTGTTTTGCGAATTTAGCTTTGGAATCCTGAATGCCCATTGATTTCCAAAAGATTGCCGCGCTGTGCAAGTTTCTCTCGGAGAGTCTTGCGGATTCGCAAAACACATGGCTTGCGAGATTCCTTATTCCCTCCAACACTCCTTCTTCCCGGCTGTTTTGCGACGGCGTTCCGAAGTCAGTTTCTTGGAAAGAAACTGACCCTGATTGCCAACTTACTGATTTTCTATCGTGAAAGACATTTATGCGGGCATTTTCGCAAAACAGAAGCTGCCTGCTCGCACAACAAGGATGCCTGAATATCGCTGAAATATGGCAAAAAACGGGGTCAACTCATGGCAGTTTCAAGGAAAATCACTAACTTTGCGCCGCAATGCAAGTTTCTTTCCAAGAGATTGTTAGATTCGCAAAACATCCGATTTGTCCTATCCCTTCTTCTTTTTGCCGTCCATCATCCTTATAATGTCGCTGTTGGCCTTGTCCACGGACGATGTATCGAGCGATTGCAGGTAAATGAGTGTGGTATTCTCGGAATCGTGTCCCATTGCCTTGCTGATGGTGGATAAGGGTACGTTGTTGGTATGCGCTATGCTGGCCCACGCATGACGGGCTACGTAGAGCGTCAGCTTGGTTTCAAGTCCGAGCATTTTCCCGATTTTTTTGATATTGCGGTTCACCCGGTTGTAGGCGTTGACGTACTGCAATTCCACATCTCCTTCGCTGTCAGAAAGGATGGGCAACAGATATTGCGATTCGTTTTTCCCGAAACCGTCTATTGTCCTGCGCGTGGCAGGTTCTATCCTTACCCTAAGCTGCTGGCGGGTCTTACGACGCGAATAGGTTATCATGTCGCCGGTGACATCGCTCTTTTTGAGAAAGGCTATATCGACAAAGGACATTCCGCGTGTATAGAAAGCGAACATGAACACATTGCGTGCGAAATCAAGCGAAGGATGACCGGTGAGGTCAAGGTCGCGTATCTTGCAGACCGTGTCGAGTGGCACGGCCCTCTTGACCGTCTTGTCCACTCCCATATAGACGTGCCTGAACGGATTGCGCGGCACCTCGTAGTCTTCTTCAATAGCACGGTTCACCACCGAGCGAAGATTGCGCATATAGCAGGATGTAGAGTTGCGGCACAGACCCCGTTTCATCAGAAACTCCTCGTAGCCGAGCATGAAAGTCGAGGTCAGGTCCGACCATGCCACCTCATTGCCGTCTGTATAACGAAGGAAACTCGACAGACAGACCTCGAAACGGTTGGCTGTTGACCGCTTGCCGATTCTCTTCATGTCCGCAATAAGTTTTCTGGCGAAAGACACCACGCCCACCACTGCTATGGGTGCGTTGTAGGCGGTGACAACATCTTGCGCTGTGTAAGGTAATCCCTTGCTGTCGAGTTGCGAGATTATGGTAGTCAGCTTGGCAAGACCGTCTTTTATAGTCCGGCTGACAGATGATAAATAATCTGACCTTTGACTGATGGGAGCCGATGCTGTGATGACGGATGAGTTCTCACCGTCCCACTCATAATCGTGCAGATGAAGATCGGTGTATATCTGCCTGACCTCCCGCATATGGATTATCTGGTAGAACAGAGTGCCCTCCCTGTCCTTGACAGAAGATGGCCTGAATTTAAGTTTTATCGTTGCCATATATATCCGTTGATATTGTTATTAATAATATAAGATACGGCAAGGGGACACACTCCGAATAGAGCGCATCCCCTCATTGCCGGATTTTATATGTCAGGGTGTAAACAACAGTACAAACTCCTGACATCGCCGCTTGTATAGGCCACGGTGGAATTTGCCCCTATACTTGCAGTGGGCAGTGTATGCCTTGAAGATGTCGCGGTCTCCGGATTTCAGCTTACGATAGACCGCGCTTTTCTTCACTGCCCCCGGGCCGATATTGTAAGACAACACGCCTAAAAGCAACCGGTCCGATTCCCGGAAATCCTTGAATGGAGAGACCGGAGCATGCTGGGACAGCATGGGAGGCATAAAACAGTGCCGAAAT
>OKVF01001339.1_pt1 | contig 19364 bp, 16 predicted proteins | sample 1604831 | NCBI WGS metagenome assembly OKVF01 (sample SAMN01760980, study PRJEB22395) | human gut metagenome
ATACGCACGCTAATGCCGCGTTCCTTCAAATACTGTTTTAAATCGGCAATCTCAAGCTCCTTGTAATGGAACAAGCTTGCCGCAAGCGCAGCATCTGCCTTTCCATCTGTGAGTGCCTCGTAAAAATGCTCCTTCGTGCCTGCACCGCCTGATGCAATTACAGGAACACTAACTGCCTCTGATACCTGTCTAGTCAGCGCAATGTCATAACCTGTCTTCATTCCATCACAGTCCATACTTGTTAGAAGAATTTCTCCTGCGCCCATTCTTACAGCCTTTGCTGCCCACTCTACTGCATCAAGTCCAGTATCAATACGGCCTCCGTTTTTATAAACATTCCATCCGCTGCCGTCTGCTCTTTTTTTTGCATCAATTGCCACAACTACACACTGACTTCCAAATTTATCAGCTGCATCACTTATAAGCTGCGGTGTATTGATGGCAGATGAATTGATTGAAATTTTGTCTGCGCCCTCACGAAGAAGCATACGAAAATCCTCTACCGTGCGGATTCCGCCGCCTACAGTGAAAGGAATAAATACCTTCTGTGCTACTCTGCGCACCATATCAACAACAATGTTTCTGGAATCACTTGACGCTGTAATATCAAGAAATACCAGCTCATCTGCACCTAGCGCATCATATGCCGCTGCTATCTCAACTGGATCTCCGGCATCCTTTAAATTCACAAAATTAACACCCTTTACAACACGCCCGTTATGTACGTCCAGGCAAGGAATAATTCGCTTTGTAAACATCAGCCTTCCCTCCTTTGCGCCAAGAAATTTTTAAGAATTGCCAGACCTGTCTTTGAGCTCTTCTCTGGGTGAAACTGACAGGCAAAAACATTTTCTTTTTCTACTGATGCGTGGATCGTAACACCATATTCCGCAGTTGCTGCTACGATTTTGGGGTCTTTGGCCTGCAGATAATATGAATGTACAAAATACACATAAGGTTCTTTTTCAAGCCCTTTAAACAATGCTGCACCCTTACGTACATTCAGGGAGTTCCAGCCCATATGTGGTATTTTAAGACCTGGACCTTCTGGAATGCGCACAATCTTTCCCTTAAGAATACCAAGACCAGCTACGCCAGGTGTCTCCTCGCTGCTCTCAAAAAGAAGCTGCAGACCCAGACAGATACCTAAAAATGGAATTTTTCTGTTTATTGCCTCATGGATAACATCAATTAATCCAAACTTATTTAAGTTTTCCATCGCATCTCCAAATGATCCCACTCCCGGCAAGATAATATGATCTGCCTGAAGAATTACCTCAGGATCTCTTGTCAAAACTGGTGTCTCTCCGATTGACAAAAGCGCCTTTTCTACACTTTTGATGTTTCCTGCATCATAATCAATAATCGCTATCAACGTGCCATCCCCCTGATTCATGTGTATAAAAACAGCTTGATTATATCATATGATTATTCATGTGACAACTGTTCTGCTATTTCTTTTACAAATTGGATGCAATCTTCTTTCACACCAATACCTCTGCCATTTAAATCGGCCGGCACCTGATACAGCATCGGATGTACACGAATCAGCGTTGCCTTCTGATGCATGGACAGCACTTTCTCAAATGGCCAGCGCATAACCATCGGATCAGCAAAGCCCTCACCAAGCTCTAAAATCGTAAGTTCATGCGTCAATGAGCAGCTAAGCCAGTTCATATAGGCTTCCCACTGCTTTTCTTGTCCTTCCACCTTCGGTGCTGCCGTCAAAAACTTAGAAATTCGCCCATCTAACAGCTTTTGATCCGTATTTGAGGTAATTACAAAACAATTTCTTCCTTTTGCCAGCTTTGCCAGCGTATCATATACCTCATCAATTTGTTTTTCATTATCCTCTTTCACTGACAGCTGCGTGCCGATTCCGATTAACAGCATTTCACTGTTTATTATCTTATTCCATACTTCCTGTGTCATTCTCATTCTCCTGTACATCTGTTTCTTCTTTTGGCGCTTTTTTTAAGCAAAACCAGAATGCAACGCCTTCTGCTGTATTATATACACCAAACGGCTGCTTATGAGCATCCATAATGGCTTTTACAATAGAAAGACCGATACCGCTTCCTCCATATTCTCTTGTTCTTGCTTTATCGACCTTATAAAACTTGATCCATACTTTATCAAGGGAATCTTCTGGAATAGGATCGCCCGTATTGGCTACCGTTATCTTTACAGTATCATCTTGTTCCTCTAGCGTCACACAAATACGCATGTCTCCATTTACATGGTTCATTGCATTGCTTATATAATTAGTACAAACTTCCTCAATTTTAAATTCATCACCAATCACCATACAGGAAGCAGGATACTGTTTTATCACCTTAATTTCCTTCTTTTGCATTTCCAGTGCACTTGAATTGAGAAGCGTTGTAAGCATCTCACAAATATCAAATGGTTCTTCTGTGAGCGCATCCTGCCCAAATTCAAGATGATTGAGTGTAAGAAGCTTTCGCACCATGCGGTTCATTTTTTTTGCCTCATCGACAATTACATCACAATAAAAAGCACGGCTCTCTGGATCGTCACTGATACCTTCCTGAAGACCTTCCGCATAGCCCTGGATCAGTGCAATTGGCGTCTTTAACTCATGCGAAACATTTGATAAAAATTCTTTTCGCACTTCGTCAATCTGGATCTTTTCATCAATATCCTTTTTTAACTGTTCATTTGCTGTCTGCAGCTGATTAATTGTACTCTCTAACTGCTCTGACATTGAGTTCATGCTGTTTCCCAAAAGACCAATTTCATTATTCAGATCGCCCGTATATTTGCTCGTAAAATCAAGATTTGCCATATGATCAGCAAGCTCAGCAAGCTGCAGAAGCGGTCTTGTCAGACGATTAGATATCACACTGATGACAATAAGTGCAAGCAGCATTCCTCCTAAGCAGGTGAACATGAAAAATTGATTGGAAATCTGTGCACTGTCCTGCACAGCTTCTAAAGGCGTAGACATTAAAAATAATGTTCCATTGTTCAAAGAACCATAACAGTCCATATAGGAGGTTCCTTCAATAGGATCATAATATTTTAAAATTTTATATCGTTCCCCTTGCTTTAATGTTGTGACCGTGTCCATGCGGTCCCATACCAAAATATACTGCATAAGACGATGACGAAGCTCGCTCGCCTGCATATTAGACACACAATTTGCACTCACTTCATCTAGTGTCCAGTCTGATGTTGTCTGAATAAAAGAGATATTATCTGCATCACGCATGCTAATCAAAACTGCGCTGACTTTACTATCATTTTCACTTTTATTATTAGTCAGCTGATCAAGCTTTTCATAATAATGAACAACCTTTTCCTGCTTCTTCTGATAATAAAAATCCTTCAGCAGTCCGTTATTTAACCCTATACACAACACCATTGTCAATGTAAGAATTGCAACAAAGGCAGTCATAATCTGTGTTCTTATGGATGATTTCATCATTCTACCTCAAATTTGTAGCCCATGCCCCAGATGGTATGAATATATTCGCCCTTCTCACCCATCTTGCTTCTTAATTTCTTTACGTGAGTATCAATTGTTCTGGCATCGCCAAAATAATCATAATTCCAAACATTATTTAAAATTTTTTCTCTTGACAGTGCCAATCCTCTGTTCTCCATAAAATACGTCAAAAGTTCAAATTCTTTGAAACTAAGCTCGATTTCCTTACCATCTATTGTTACCTGATGTGCTGCCTTATCTATCACTATTCCGCCGCACTCTAACTTGCTTGATTTTACCTGATTGCTTCTCTTTAACACAGCTCCGACTCTTGCCACTAAAATCTTAGGACTGAATGGCTTGCTTATATACTCATCTACACCAAGATCAAAGCCATGCAGCTCATCCTGTTCCTCACCCTTTGCAGTCAGCATAATAACAGGTACCTGTGAATATTCGCGGATTGTCTTTAACACCTGCCAGCCATTCATCTTTGGCATCATAACATCAAGAAGGATTACTGCAATATCCTTATTCTGGAAAAAAATCTCTACTGCTTCCTCTCCATCTCCAGCCTCGATGACTTCATAGCCGTCTCTTGTCAAAAAGTCACTTACAAGCTTTCTCATTCTGCTCTCATCATCTACTACCAATACTTTTATCTTTTCCATTGCGTATTCCATCCTTTCTTTTCTTTGTCAGCATAATTCGCGTTTGTAAACATTTTATCAAATAAATATGGCAAAGATGTGAACAAAACTGCATGAACAAAAAAAACCGCCCCGGCAAATGCCGGAGCGGAAAATAATGTCTTGATTACATGATATCCTGATTTGCAATACCGTCCATATCATCGAAATCCTGATTCTCGCCAACCATACCCCAGATAAATGTGTATGCCTGAGAACCTGAACCACTGTGAATAGACCAACTTGGAGAAATAACAGCTTCCTCGTTTCTCATAACGATATGACGAGTCTCCTGCGGTTCTCCCATGTAATGCATAACAAATGCATCTTCTGGAATATCAAAGTACAGATAAACCTCCATACGTCTGTCATGTGTATGACATGGCATTGTGTTCCATACGCTGCCTGGCTCAAGCTTTGTCATACCCATTTCAAGCTGACAGCTCTCTACCTGACCTGGAAGTATATACTTGCAGATTGTACGATGATTTGAAAGCTCAAGTGAACCAAGCTCTACCTTGTTCTCATCCTTAACGATGACAACACCTTCCTCTGGTGTACCTTCTGGCTTAATTAAAACAGTCGGGCAGGTACGATGTGCCGGCGCACTGTTTAAATAGAATTTTGCCGGATTAGAAGCATCAGCACTCTCGAATATGATCTTCTGTGTTCCCATTCCGATGTACATACCTTCCTTATAGTCAACGGTATATACCTTTCCATCAACAGTGATAGTTCCCTTGCCGCCGATGTTAATTACACCAAGCTCTCTTCTCTCACAGAAGTACTTTGCACGAAGCTCATCTCCTGCAGTCAGCTCAAGTGCACTCTCTGCCGGTGTTGCACTTCCTGTGATAATACGATCGATGTGGCTATATACCAGCTTGATTTCGCCTGGTACAAACAGTCCCTGAATCAGAAATTCCTCTCTGAGTCTCTGTGTGGTATAAGTCTTGACATCTCTTGGACTTACAGCAGTTCTTAACTCCATAAGAATCCTCCTTTGCTGCACGGCGCATACGCGCCGCACACATTTTTTTATTTATATGCTTACTGCTGCTTACGCAGTGCTGCACGTTTACGAAGTGTTGGATCAAGAATCTTCTTTCTGATACGAAGGTTCTTTGGTGTTACCTCAAGTAACTCATCAGTATCAATGAAATCCATACACTGCTCAAGGCTCATCACCTTCTTTGGAACAAGGCGAAGTGCATCATCAGAACCTGAAGAACGAGTGTTGGACAAATGCTTTGTCTTGCAGACATTAACTTCTACGTCCTCTGCCTTACCAGTCTGACCAACAACCATACCAGAGTAAACCTTCTCACCAGGTCCAATAAACAATACACCTCTTTCCTGTGCATTGTAAAGACCATAAGTGATACTCTCGCCATCCTCAAATGCAATAATAGAACCCTGCTTACGATACTGGATATCGCCCTTGTACTCCTCATAACCATCAAAGATAGTATTGATGATACCATTTCCCTTTGTATCAGTCATGAATTCACCTCTGAATCCAATCAGACCTCTTGATGGGATAGAAAACTCCAGTCTTGTATAGCCGCCCTGTGTTGTTCCCATTCCGTGAAGTTCACCCTTACGGCTGGAAAGCTTCTGGATAACAGTACCGGAAAACTCCTCTGGAACATCAATATAAACAAGCTCCATTGGCTCTAAAAGACGATTTCTCTCATCTCTCTTTGTTAAAACCTCTGCCTTGCTGACTGCAAACTCGTATCCCTCACGGCGCATGTTCTCAACAAGAACTGAAAGATGAAGCTCACCTCTTCCGGATACCTTAAAGCTATCCATGTTCTCAGTCTCCTCAACGCGCAGGGAAACGTCTGTGTTCAGCTCGCGGAACAGTCTCTCTCTTAAATGTCTTGAAGTAACAAACTTTCCTTCCTGACCAGCAAGAGGACTATCATTTACCATAAAGTTCATTGCGATAGTCGGCTCAGAAATCTTCTGGAACGGAATCGCTACCGGATTCTCCGGTGAACAAATCGTATCACCGATATGAATATCGCTAATACCAGAAATTGCAACAATAGAACCGATATCAGCACGCTGTACCTCTACCTTATTCAGACCATCAAACTCATACAACTTACTGATTTTTACGCGGCGCTTCATACTCGGATCATGATGATTTACAATAACACAGTCCTGATTTACCTTTACAAAACCATTGTCAACCTTACCAACACCAATACGACCTACATATTCATTATAATCGATGGTGCTGATCAAAACCTGAGTCGGTGCCTCTGGATCACCTTCCGGTGCCGGAATATGCTCAATAATGGTTTCAAACAATGGAACCATATTCTCTCTAGGATCATCTAAATTTCTAACTGCAAAGCCAGCCTTTGCAGATGCATACAAGAATGGACAGTCTAACTGCTCATCACTTGCATCAAGATCCATCAAAAGCTCTAATACTTCATCTACAACTTCCGCCGGTCTTGCCTCCGGACGGTCAATCTTATTGATACATACAATAACAGACAGGTCAAGCTCAAGTGCCTTGCTTAAAACGAACTTTGTCTGCGGCATTGGTCCCTCAAATGCGTCAACAACAAGAATAACACCATTTACCATTTTCAGTACACGCTCTACCTCGCCACCGAAATCCGCATGTCCTGGTGTATCGATGATGTTGATCTTGCAGTCTTTATAAGTAACTGCAGTATTCTTGGACAGGATAGTGATGCCTCTTTCTCTTTCGATATCATTAGAGTCCATGACACGCTCCTGAACTTCCTGATTCTCACGAAATACTCCGCTTTGCTTTAACAGCTCATCTACCAGTGTCGTTTTACCGTGGTCAACATGCGCAATAATCGCTACGTTTCTTACTGTCTCTCTCTTTGTTTTCATATAGAAAAAACTCCTCTTAATGCTAAAAACTTAATTCAGTTACACAAATCCCCCCAAACCAGCATCTGTCTTTTTAAACTTTTCATCAGCAAAAGAGAGCTGCCGGTTGGCAACTCTCTTATTGTAGCACAGATAATATTCATTTTGCAAGTAGTTTTCAAGATTCTGGTGCATCCTTTTGCACAGTTTCAGAAAGTGCAGTCAATGTTCCTGCAATCGAAGCCAGATTTGACGGCACAATGATCTTTGTTGCTTTACCGTCAGCTGCCTTCTCAAAAGCCTCCATACTCTTAATCTGAAGAACGGCTGCATCAGCCTTTGCTTCCTTAATATAAGCAATTCCATCAGCCTTCGCCTGAGAAACGCGGCGAATTGCCTCTGCTTCACCTTCTGCCTCACGAAGCATTGCCTCTTTCTTTGCCTCTGCACGAAGAATTGCTGCCTGCTTTTCAGCCTCTGCATCAAGGATTGCAGACTGCTTCTTACCTTCTGCGCGAAGAATTGCAGACTGCTTTTCACCTTCTGCACTAAGGATCGCTGCACGCTTGTCACGCTCTGCCTTTGCCTGCTTTTCCATAGAATTTTGGATGTCAGACGGCGGTGCGATATTCTTAAGCTCAACACGGTTTACCTTAATTCCCCACGGATCTGTTGCCTCATCAAGACTGCTTCTCATCTTAGTATTGATTGTCTCGCGAGAGGTCAGTGTCTCATCAAGCTCCATTTCACCGATAATATTTCTCAATGTGGTTGCTGTCAGATTTTCAATTGCCATCAGCGGATTTTCTACACCATACGCATAAAGCTTCGGATCTGTAATCTGATAAAATACAACTGTATCAATAAGCATTGTAACATTATCTTTTGTAATAACCGGCTGAGGATCAAAATCTACAACCTGTTCCTTTAAAATAACGTTTCTTGCAACGTGATCAACAAATGGCATCTTGATATGAACACCAACTGACCATGTAGTAAGATAACCGCCAAGACGCTCTACGATAACAGCATGTGCCTGTGGCACAATGCGGATACATGAACCAATGATACATAAAATAACAATGACAATAATAACGCCTGCAATAAATTGAGGACTTAGAATAGATGCTGCTAACATACTCATACACTCCTTTTCTCTTAAATGATATACTGCTTATTCTTTTAACTGTTTTCCTGTGCTGTCCTTGACTGCTCAATCTTTGCAACGATCAGTTTGACACCCCGGATGCCTGTGACAACAACACGGCTGCCTGCTTCGATGATTTCATCATCCTTCTCGGCAGCTGCTGTCCACTCCTGACCACGAATTACAGCTTTTCCAAAGCCTTCCTGATTATGTATTCGAGCCGTAACCGTCGCATAATCTCCAATTAAACTATCGACATTTGTCTTGACCGTCTTTGTCTGAAGAAAGCGTCCAGCAATGGGACGAACCAAAATCAATAACAGCATCGACACAGCTAAAAAAACAATAAGCTGAATTTCTAACGATGTCGAAAACAGTGAAGTAATAAATGCTGCAACGGCACCGACAGCAAACCAAATGGTTACAAGCTGAAATGTTGCCATCTCAATCGCTGTCAATACGATAAATACGATGAGCCAGACATAAACTTCGATACTGTCCACATCTAATCCTCCTTTCATCTTCGTTTTTCTTATGCTACCACAAAAATGATTAGTATTTTTCCGACTGTCATTTTTGCCAGATATTTTTGTAATCCTTAAATTTTAAATCACATGATAAATCATCACTCTTAGTGTAAATACATGCTCGTCCCACATTGTTTCAACATTTCCGTCTGCATGCTCTAAAAGTTCATGCATGATGCGAAGCCCCATTCCATGCTCCTGTGGATTTTCTTTGCGGCTTATAAGACGTCCATCCTGTGCTTTAAAAATGGTGCCATCATAGCGATTTTTAATTTCAATAAAAAGATTTTTTCGCTCAACCTTCATAAAAATCTTCACAAGACGTTCCTTCTCACTAACTCTGTCGCATGCCTCAATTGCATTGTCAAGCGCATTTCCAAGAACACCGCATAATACAGAATCCGCCACCTCCATTTCTCTTGGAATGGAAATAGATTCCTCCACTTCAATCTTCTTTTCTCTTGCCACGGCCTTTTCAAAGTCAAGCACCGCATCTACAGTTCTATTTCCTGTTGTTGATGAGTGCGGTGTCATAAGGCTCTGCTCCTCGTTCAAGCGGCAGATTAAAGAATCGAAATCTCCTTTTTTGGCAAGCATCAAAAGCTCCATATTGCGGTTTTTTCGCTCATGGCGCTCCTTTCGCATTGTTTCCTGAAAATGAGAAAGAGCCTCATACTGCTTTGCATAGTACTGAAGCTGACGGCTCGTCATATATTCCCTTCGCCTTGTCTTTTCCTTCCATGCTTCTTCCTTTTGAAACGCAAAAATTGTCTCGAACAGCAAAATAATCGCGGCAACCGCTGCGCTAAATAAGCTTAGAACTCCTTTTGTACGAATCAGAATCAAACAGCACGTATTTAACACACACCATAAAAGGAAATGCGGCAAAAGGCAGCGCCAAGTTTTTTTCTGTTCTTCTTTTTTCAAAACTGCAAGATATTGTGATGTCGTATATAATGCAAAAAAATTGATCAATAATACAAGCAATAAATCTGTCATGTTTCGATCCCTCTCAATGTTTATTCTTACTCAGAACCCCATTCCCAGAAGCGGCTGCGCACATTAGCGCGGTGTGCCTCACTTATACTTAAAATCGTGCCATCTCTAAGTGCAAGCTTTTCATACTGAAAGGCCTCAACGTGCTCCATATTCACAAGATACGCCTTGTGAATCCGTACAAAATCTGCACTGATTGCTAAAAGTTCTTCCTCTGCCTCATCAAGCTTATGATAATACTCGTATTCTCCACGCACAGTATGAACAATTATCTTTCGCTTGTTGCTTTCCAGATATACAATATCTCGGCAAAGAAGATTCACCACGTTTTTTCCAAAACGAATCGTAAACAGCTCTCTGTGAAAACGGCTGATTCGCTCAAACGCCTTATCTAACACATTCTCAAGTTCTTCTTGCTTTAACGGTTTTGATAAAAAACGAAATGGCTCCGCTTCAAACAGCTGGCGCATATACTGATCATAACCAGAAACATATATAATAAGTGTCTGGTATGAACTTTCACGAAGCTTTTTTCCAAGTTCGATTCCATCCATTTTTCGCATCTCAATATCAAGAAACAATATTTCAAAGCCTGCACCGTTTTCAATTTCTTCTAAAAGTTCCTCCGCAGATGCAAATGTTTCAGCCTGCAGCTCCACTCGCCTTTTTTTTGCATAAGCCATTACAAGACTTCTAAGCTGCTCAGCAAATGGCAGATCATCATCACACATTGCACAGGTTATCATGAATTTTTCTCCTTAAACAAAAGTAATTCTTTTCCATTCTTTGCATAGTAGCCAAAGTCGTCAATCTGCGTCTTCGCACTGCCCTGAAAGCTCTCAAGAAGCTGCTTTTCCATAGATGCGCGCTCAGTAAGAGGTACAAGAAAGCGCACACTTACATCCTCTGCATATTCACTGTCTAATTGGCTGTAGCCTCGCTGTCCCAACAGATAAAGAAGTGTTCCTATCTGGTTATATGTCACCTTTACTAAAAACTGTACAGCTGGAATTTTTTCAATAACCTCACTTGCTTCAACGCCAGCCTTTGCCGCCGCCGTATAAGCGCGCACCAGGCCGCCCGTTCCCAAAAGAGTACCTCCAAAATAGCGCGTGACAACAACAACAGTGTCGCAAAGACCTGCACCCGTCAGCACATCAAGCATTGGCTTTCCTGCTGTCTGTGAAGGTTCACCGTCATCACTGCAGCGCTTTAGCTCCTGTTTTTTTCCGATGCAGTATGCATAGCAATTATGTCTTGCATCCCAATATTTTTTGCGGATCGTCTCAATATAGGCAAGTGCCTCCTCCTCTGACTCCACATGCTCTAAGTTTGCAATAAACCGTGATTTTTTCTCTACAATTTCTGCTGTATCTCCAACATAAACTGTCTTGTAGGCCTCTGACATTTTATTCACCTTATTCCTTTATACTTTTATTTCCATATATTAAAAGCATTTTCTTATTTTTCTCTGCTGCAAAATGCTTTGTAGCTAGTGTATCTTATTTTGCAGCTTCTGTAAAGGTTTGCTTTTTTTCTGGTATTTTTCTCTATTTTTTGATATACTAAAGAATAAATGTCAGTCCATGCTTAGAAATCGTTTATGCATGAATTTGACGGAAAGGCACTGATCTTTATGATTTTTAATAATGATACAATTAAAAAGGAGCTGTCAGGTCTTCTTGATACATCAAGGCAGGCCAGACGACACCATCTTATTTTTCTTTTAAAAATAGCACTGGCAATGTTTCTAATTCTTTGCTTCGCCGGCTTTGCTATCGGAATTGGATTTGTCCGCGGAGCAATTGATGCCGCTCCCTCTCTCGATATACTTGATGTACAGCCACAAGGATATGCTTCTCAAATTTACGACGCAGACGGCAATCTAATGCAGACACTTGTCATGGAAGGCAGCAACCGCGAAGAAGTCAGCTTTGACCAGCTTCCTGATGATCTTGTAAACGCTTTTATCGCAATTGAGGACAGCCGCTTTTATGAACATAACGGAATTGATTTAAAAGGAATTTTGCGTGCTGCTTATGTCGGTATTACAAGTGGACGATTTTCTGAAGGTGCCAGCACAATCACCCAGCAGCTCATTAAAAATAATGTGCTTCAGGGCGGCTACGAGACAAGCATGGCTGACAAACTGCGCCGCAAAATTCAGGAACAATTTCTTGCAGTAAAATTAGAAGATCAGCTAGACAGCAAAGAAACTATTCTTGAATACTATCTTAATACAATTAATCTTGGCGGCAACTGTCTTGGTGTACAGACAGCTGCTCACCGCTATTTTGGCAAAAATGTATGGGAATTAACATTATCTGAATGCACTGTTTTGGCTGCCACCACATCAAACCCATCACGCTATAGTCCGCTTACACATCCAAAGGAAAATGCAGTGCGCCGAAAGATCGTTCTTGAAAAAATGTATGAGCAAAATTTTATCACTTATGATCAGAAAAACGATGCACTTGATGATGATGTGTACAGCCGCATTCAGACAGTTGACAATGCCACTTCAGGCAGTACGGTCTTTTCTTATTTTACAGATGCTGTATATAATCAAGTTTGTGATGATCTGCAGTCAAAGCTTGGCTATTCTGCCTCACAATCTTATAAACTTCTCTACAGCGGCGGCCTGCAGATTTATTCAACAATGGATCCGTCCATTCAGGCTATTGTCGATGAAGAGATCAACAATGCTGACAATTACATCTCTTCAACAGGAAGCAGGCTTTTAGAATATTCACTTAATTATGCGCTTACTGTATGCCATGCAGACGGTTCTGAAAGCACCTATACAGAAAATGATCTGATAAGCTATTTTCAGTCAGAAAAAAAACAGGCAACGTTTGCAAATATTTATGCTTCAAAAGAAGATATTTATCGCTCTGTCCGTGAATTTAAAGCATCACTGCTTATTTCTGGTGACTCAGTTACAAACGAAACCATTACTCCTATTCTCGAACCGCAGGAATCTGTCGTTGTCATGAATCAGTCAAATGGTCAGGTTGCTGCCATATCCGGCGGCCGCGGTGAAAAAGAAGGAAGCCTCACCTTAAATCGTGCTCTGCACTGCCACAGGCAGCCAGGTTCTGCTTCAATGATAATCAGCACATTTGCACCTGCTATCGACTCGTGTGGTGCCACTCTTGCCTCCACATATTATGACGCTCCTTATTCATCCGGAAATCAGCAGGTCTTAAACTGGTGGGGAAATCCGTATCTTGGCTACAACAATATACGTCAGGCTATCACATATTCCATGAATGTCATTGGTGCTAGGTGCCTGACTTCTCTTGTATCTGATTCTACTGCTTATGATTATCTAGAGCTTTTTGGTTTAGGCGATGCTTCCGGGCAGGAAATTTCTTTTTCTCTTGCCAACACAAATTCATCATATACTGTCACAAACGAAATGCTTACTGCAGCATTTGCTTCAATTGCTAATGATGGAATTTACCAAAAGCCAACCTACTACACAAAGGTTTTAGACCGCCAGGGTAATATTCTTCTTGAAAGTGTTCCTTCTCAGACAAGAATTATCAAAAGTTCCTCTGCTGCTCTTTTAACAAGCGCAATGGAGGATGTAATTTCATCTGATTCCTCTTATTACTATCAATATGGAATCACGCCAACCGGTAAACTTTGTCAAGTTGATTCAATGACACTTGCCGGAAAGTCCGGAACAACGACAAGCGGAAGCGACGTATGGTTCATAGGCTACTCTCCTTACTACACCTGCGGCATATGGTCTGGATATGATGACTCAAAGGTACTTTCAACCGGAACTGAATACCACAAAACAATATGGCAGAAAATTATGGCTCGCATTCATACTGATCTTGATAACAAAGATTTCGTCTTTACAGATGAATTAGAATCTGCAAAAATCTGCAGCAAGTCAGGTCTTCTCGCAGTTGATGGCGTATGCAACAGCAGTTCAAGCAACGCTTCTGTATACACAGAATATTTTGCACCTGGCACAGCACCAACAAGCTACTGTGACCGCCACTATGCACTTCGTATCTGCACAGAATCAGGCAAAAGTGCAACAAAATACTGCCCAGGTGATTCAGTCGTGCAGCGAGTTTATCTTCATATTGATGACAGTGATCTTTCAAGTGGCACTACGACAGACTCAGATTATCTGGCACCATCGAACCTTCAAAGCTGCGACATTCATACGGTAGATTCTACCCGGTAAGTTTACAAGTGGGCTTTTGTGAAGTTTTTGCCAGCGCCTATTTGCTTTAAACATATAAAAACGGCCATATCATTTCTGGTATGACCGTTTTTTATACTTTTATAAATCTGTCAAAATTACTTAAAGTACTTAACACCTGACTCAAACAGCTTCAGATCCTGCTCGCCGTAGATGTTGATTGCTACAGAATCTCCGATACGCTCTGAATGCGCCATCTTTCCATATACACGTCCATCTGGGCTTGTGATACCTTCGATTGCTGCATAGGAACCGTTCATATTCCACTCTTCGTCCTGTGCAAGATTGCCATTGTAATCAACATACTGAGTTGCAACCTGTCCATTTGCAAACAGCTTATCAAGCCACTCCTTGCTTGCTACGAAACGTCCCTCGCCGTGAGAAACCGGGTTGCAGTAAACACCGCCGAGTGTTGCCTGTGCCAGCCATGGAGACTTATTGGATACTACCTTTAAGTATGCCATCTTGGAAACATGACGTCCAATGGTGTTTGTTGTCAGTGTCGGAGAATCAGACAGCTGGCTGTCAATAATCTCACCATACGGAACAAGTCCTAACTTTACAAGTGTCTGGAAGCCGTTGCAGATACCAAGTACAAGACCATCTCTGTTGTTTAACAGATCCATAACTGCTTCTTTGAGCTTCTCATTTCTAAATGCTGTTGCGAAGAACTTTGCAGAACCATCTGGCTCATCACCTGCTGAGAATCCGCCTGGGAACATGATGATCTGAGACTCGCGGATTGCCTTTGTAAAGATATCAACAGACTCGCGAATTTCTTCTGCTGTCTGGTTGCGAACAACCTTAACAATAGCCTCTGCGCCTGCGCGTTCAAATGCCTTTGCACTGTCATACTCACAGTTTGTTCCTGGAAATACTGGAATAAATACCTTTGGCTTTGCAACCTTATTCTTGCATACATAAATTGAATCTGCCTTGTAAATACCTGTATCAACCTTTGGCTGTGTCTTTCCAGATACAGACGGGAATACCTTCTCAAGAGTAGACTTCCAACTCTTTACAGCCTCATCCATGGAAATTACAATTTCACCATAAATGAAGGTTGGCTCTGCACTTACTTCACCAATAACCTCACATGGAACCTCTAAATCTGCGATGCATTCTGCCGGAACTTCTGCAAGAATATTTCCGTATAATGGAGCAAAGAGGAGATTCTTATCAAGCTGTGCATTGATAACTGCACCAAGGCCATTACCAAATGCCATCTTGCTTACTGCCTCTGCGATACCGCCTGCGCCAATTGCATATGAGGATACGATCTGACCATTACGAACAGCCTCGTGAATCTGACCGTACAGTTTCTTCACCTGCTCATAATTTGGAAGGTCATATTCATCCTTCTCAATAGCAAACAGAACAAGTTTATTTCCTGCCTTCTTAAATTCTGGTGTTACAACATCATTTTCAGATGCCACATCAACTGCAAAGGAAACAAGTGTTGGCGGTACATTTAACTCATCAAAACTTCCTGACATGGAATCCTTTCCACCAATTGACGGAAGACCAAATCCCATCTGTGCTGCATATGCACCAAGCAAGGAAGCAAACGGAAGTCCCCATGTATGAGAATCCTCTGTCATTCTGCGGAAGTACTCCTGGAATGTCATACGAATCTTACTGTAGTCACCGCCGGCTGCCGTAATTTTAGCAATAGACTCTGTTACGGCATAAACAGCACCATGATATGGACTCCATGAGGACAGGTATGGATTAAAACCATAGCTCATCATGGTAACAGCATCAGTATTTCCCTTTGCTACAGGAACCTTTGCTACCATTGTCTGAACCTCAGTCAGCTGATTCTTTCCACCATACGGCATTACAACGCTTCCTGCACCGATGGAGCTGTCGAACATCTCAACAAGACCCTTCTGTGAGCAAACATTTAAATCAGCAAGCATAGAAAGCCATTTTTCCTTTACATCAGTAACTTCCTTTGATGCGAAGAAGCTTTCTTCCTTCTTTGGCATGCTTACAGTAACATCTGTCTCCTGATGAGCACCGTTTGTATCAAGGAATGCACGGCTGATATTAACAATTTCTTTTCCTCTCCAGCGAAGAACAAGTCTAGGATCCTCACTCACAACTGCAACCTTTGTTGCCTCCAGATTCTCCTCAGCTGCATAAGCTAAAAACTGGTCTGCATCCTTTGGATCTACTACAACTGCCATACGCTCCTGAGACTCAGAAATCGCAATCTCTGTGCCGTCAAGGCCTGCATACTTCTTTGGAACCTTATCAAGCTCAACAACAAGACCGTCTGCCAGCTCTCCAATTGCTACAGATACACCGCCGGCACCAAAGTCGTTACATTTCTTAATCAGATGGCTGACTTCCTCACGACGGAACAGTCTTTGTAACTTTCTCTCAGTCGGTGCATTACCCTTTTGAACCTCTGCACCACATGTTTCGATAGAAGACTGTGTGTGAGCCTTAGAAGAACCAGTTGCACCACCGCAGCCATCTCTTCCTGTACGTCCGCCAAGCAGAATAATGATATCGCCTGGATCAGAATTTTTACGGATTACTGCACGTCTTGGAGCTGCACCCATAACAGCACCGATCTCCATACGCTTTGCCACATAATTTGGATGATAAATTTCCTTTACATAACCAGTTGCAAGACCAATCTGATTTCCATAAGAGCTATAACCAGCTGCTGCTGTGCGAACAAGCTTCTTCTGAGGAAGTTTTCCAGGAAGTGTCTCAGAAAGCGGACGTGTCGGGTCTGCAGCACCAGTCACACGCATTGCCTGATAAACATAGGTACGACCTGACAGCGGGTCACGGATTGCACCGCCAAGACATGTTGCAGCGCCTCCAAATGGCTCAATCTCAGTAGGATGGTTATGTGTCTCATTCTTAAAGTTGATCAGCCACTCTTCTTCCTTACCGTCTACCTTAATAGGTACTACGATAGAACATGCATTGATCTCATCACTTTCTTCCTGATCCTGAAGCTTTCCCTGCTTCTTCAACTGACGCATACCCATAAGAGCCAGATCCATCAGACTGATAAATTTGTCATTTCTGCCTTCAAACAATGTTTTATGAGCAGTCTCATACTCATCGTATGTCTTCTCGATTACCGGACGATAATATCCTTCCTCAAATGTAACGTTCTTTAACTCTGTCTGGAAGGTTGTATGACGGCAATGATCAGACCAGTATGTATCAAGTACACGAATTTCAGTCATGGACGGATCACGCTTTTCCTCATCGCGGAAATACTTCTGGATGTGAAGGAAATCCTTAAAGGTCATAGCAAGACCAAAGGAATCATATAGCGCCTTCAGATCTTCCTCATTCATCTTGGAAAAGCCTTCCAGAATTTTTACATCTTCTGGCTCTGGATGTACCATGTTCAGTGTCTGCGGAATTTCCTCCGATGCTTCTCTTGAATCAACTGGATTAATACAGTGATTCTTCAGCTTAGCAACTTCCTCACTTGTAAGTGCACCGCTGATCACATATGTGGTTGCTGAACGGATAATCGGCTGTTCATCTTCCTTTAACAGCTTTACACACTGCTCTGCCGAGTCTGCTCTCTGATCAAACTGTCCCGGAAGATACTCTACTGAAAAAATAATATCATCCTTCTCGTGAGGGAAGGTGCCCTCATAAAGATCATCGACCGGCGGCTCCGAAAAAATAGTTCCCTTACTCTTTTCATAAGTCTCATCCGAAAGGTTTTCAACATCATAACGGATCAGCACACGCACCTTCTTGGCATCGTGAATGTCAAGATAGCTGCTCATCTCTTCCATAAGCTCCTGTGCTTTTACTGCATAAGGTTCCTTCTTCTCCGCGAAGATTCTTCTGACGCTCATATCATTCTCCTTTGATTTGTAATTACCCTTCACAAAACGCGTGAATTGTAAGTATATTCAATAGAAGTATATCATAGCTTTGGATTTGAAATCAACCTTTCATATTCCACAAATAATATAAAAAAACGGGCGAAAAGTAAGTGATTTTCACAAAAACATCACAAAAAGGGAGAGCCAAAGCTCTCCCTGAATTTTTATACACAATATGCGGTTTGATCAACTGCTAATTAAGCAAGCTTGCTCTTTGCAGTCTCAGCCAGCTTTGCAAATCCAGCTGGATCATTAACAGCCATATCAGCCAGAATCTTTCTGTCTAACTGGATGTCAGCGCTCTTTAAACCATACATAAACTTGCTGTAAGACAGACCGTTCATTCTAGCTGCTGCGTTGATACGGGTGATCCACAGCTGTCTGAACTGTCTCTTTCTCTGCTTTCTTCCTGCGTAAGAGCTTGTTAATGCTCTCATAACAGACTGCTTTGCTACTCTATACTGCTTAGATCTGGCTCCTCTGTAACCCTTTGCCAGCTTTAACACTTTGTTGTGCTTTCTCTTAGCGTTCATACCGCCTTTAATTCTTGCCATATCTATCTCCTCCTAAACGATGAGGATTCTCGCGAATCCTGTGCAGAAATGTTTCCCAAACTTACTTATAAAATCACAAAATTATAAATAAGGTAAAATCTTCTTCATGTTCTTTACGTTGGTACTATCTGTCATAGCAGCCTTTCTAAGATTTCTCTTTCTCTTAGTAGACTTCTTTGTTAAGATATGGCTCTTGTATGCCTTCATTCTCTTTAACTCGCCTGTACCTGTTTTCTTAAAACGCTTTGCAGCTGCTCTGCTTGTTTTTACCTTTGGCATTATAATTTCCTCCTGTCAATCACTTGATATTTTTTGCCAATACCAGACTCATGCTCTTACCCTCTAACTTCGGCGGTTTCTCAACCGATGCGATATCCTTGAGGTTTTCAGCAAAGTCATCCAGTATATGTTTGGAAGCACCCATATGGGCCATCTCTCTGCCGCGGAAACGTAAGGTAACTTTTACCTTATCGCCCTTTTCCAGGAACTTTCGCGCATTGTTCACCTTTGTATTCAGATCATTTGTATCGATGTTCGGAGACAATCTCAGTTCCTTTACTTCAATGACTTTCTGCTTCTTCTTGGCTTCCTTTTCTCTTCTGGCCTGCTCATAACGGAACTTGCCATAATCAACAATCTTGCATACCGGCGGCTTAGCCGTTGGTGCAATCTTTACCAAATCTAAACCGGCATCCTTTGCCAGCTTCATGGCATCTCTGGAGGACATAATTCCAAGCTGCTGTCCTTCCTCACCAATTACCCGGACTTCTTTGTCACGGATCTGCTCATTAATCATTAAACTGCTAATTGTTTTGTACCCCCATCGAAAAATGTTGTGAACTGCTTTACGCAAAAAAATGATGGACCGCGACGATCCACCATTAAGATACACAAATATGCAAAATACGATATGTGAACTTAAATATCAACCCGAGACGCCTTTGCGCTAAGGTGAGAGTGAATCCTCTGCTTTCCTGTTTATTGACAACATCAATAGTGTACCGCACTTTGTATCAGTTGTCAAGT
>OKVF01001340.1_pt1 | contig 19341 bp, 18 predicted proteins | sample 1604831 | NCBI WGS metagenome assembly OKVF01 (sample SAMN01760980, study PRJEB22395) | human gut metagenome
AATTGTGGGTGGATTATGCCGTTCTAAGTGGGTGGGTATGCTCCGTTTTCGCCACTGAGGTAATGCTTTCTTTAATTCATCTATTGACTTTTCATATTTGCCTTGACGAAAAAGCACCAATCCCCATATACGGTGTACATCCGAATAACTAATATGATGAGGACTGACACTCATTGAAAGCTCAGACAACAAATGATCAGCCTTTTCTTCCTGACCGGTATAAAGATAACTCTTGCTTAGCAAAAGTAAGGTATTGGCATCAAGTTCATCAATTTTTTCATCCTTAAGACTTTGTAACGCCATAGCCTGATAACGAATAAATTCCAACATATCAAATTGCCTGAAATACATTTCGCTCAGATAACTGTAAAGATGAAACATCCATACCTGATCATTGATCTCACGTGCTAAAGCCATGGCCTTTTCCACTGTTTCTACTTCTTTCTTGATATTCTGTTCCTGACCATAAATACCTGCCAACAGATATAGTGTTTCCAATTGCTGCTGTACCTTCTTTTTTCATTCAAAGAAAGACAAACAATCCAACAGTTTCTGTTTATCGGGATGATAGTCTTTCCTTGTATAAGATCGCGCCAAAGTCTGCAGCAAAAAAGCTGTAGCATCATGCTCATTTGAAATACGGATGATATGACATGTATCCAACTGTGAAAGCAACATTTGAGGATGGTTTTCCAATATGACAATCTTGTCGTCAAAAACCACATCATCTTTCGTTTTATTCATGCATGAAGACATGAAAAAAATAATCACTGAAAAGTATAATAACATCATATTTAATTTCATAGTCAACAGGTCTTTGAAAAATCAGACAAATATCGTCTTTAAAGATAAGAAACAACCATTTAATGGCATAATGAAATATATTTATTTTTGTTAAACTGAAACATATATTTATACAGCTGTTTTTCCGACATAATAATCCTGGCATATACTTTTGTCTGTCAGGTAAAAGCTCAAAGAAGTTCTATTACCAAACCATTGAAACAAAAACAATTATACAGTCGGACATACAACAGACTTATCAGAACACCTGACAAGCCTTCATATAAAATAAAAAAATCACATATTCTTTCCTGATGCCTTTACCACCCAAATACTGACTTCATAGAGCAAACATATCGGTAAAGCTACCAAACAAAGAGTAAAAACATCTGAAGTAGGAGTAATGACTGCTGCAACAATCAGAATGACTACAATAGCATGCTTACGATACCGGCGCATAAAAGATGAAGAGAGAAATCCCAAACGTCCCAAGACCCAACAAAGCACGGGAAGCTCAAACAATACACCGATAAGGAAACTCATCACCAGTAACGTATCCATGTAAGATTGCAAAGAAATCAGATTCTCTACTTGCGAACTCACCTGATAAGTACCCAAAAAACGGAAAGTCAAAGGAAATATCAAACAATAACAAAGAATTACCCCTAGTATAAACATAGCATAACCGACTATAACCGCTCTTAAGGTTGCCTTACGTTCACTTTCATAAAGTGCAGGAGATACAAATCTGAATATCGAATAAATCACATACGGTGAAGCTATCAGCCCCCCTGCATAAACAGAAGCTTTAATATGCATCTTAAACTGTTCGGCCAACCCCGTATTAATCAGATTAACTGTGAATCCCTCATCTGAAGGGCCTCCCCAATATATTGCCAGATGATTTAGCAAACGATAAATAAAAAATGAATCTTCTTTTGGAGCCAGAATAACTGCAAAAAGCTGTTCCTTGAAACAGAATGCCAGAATACTGCTTACGACTATTAAAACTGCAATTCGCAAAATCACACCGCGAAAGACATCCAAATGTTCCCAAAATGTCATCTCCGCAGTGTGATCGGTTATGTTTTCTACCTGACGGTTTTGTCGGTCTGTCATTTTAAAGTATCGTTTTTAGATGTTTCTTTTGTTTCATCATTATGCACAACATCTGTCTTTGAAACAGATTCTTTTGCTTTTTCGTCTGAAACTGAAGGATTTTCTATACCATTCATCCCTTCCTTGAAACTACGTACTCCCTTACCTAATCCTTTCATAAGTTCAGGTATTTTTTTGCCACCAAAAAAGAGCAAAACAACAAGAATAATAAATATCAGTTCCTGAGTTCCGATTCCAAACATAATTTATCGACGTATTAAATATTTCACAAAAAAGTATCCTCCGAATATCTGCAAGAGCATTCCCGGAACCCCAAAACGGAAGTCTTGAACCGCCAAATAAAAATCGCCATTCATTGCCCATTCTCCCAATGTTCCGAAAACCTGGTAAGACAATACGACTGTTAAAAGTGACCATAAAGTTATTTTTTGATACTTTCCAGCCATCCAACCAGCCATTACCGCCAAAAGGCAAGATTTAAGCAATATGGCCGGCAGCGCTGCTGCAGGAGGCATGCCAAACAGCCATGAATTGATTAATGGAGAAGCAATGGCTGTCAACAATCCCACACGCCATCCATATTTATAGGCTCCAATTAATGTAAAAAAGTATATGGGAAGCCAAATCACTCCACCTTGAGGAATCAAATGAAAAAGCTGAGGAAAAAGTATATTTCCCGCAGTAAATGCCAAAGCAGCCCAATATGTTCTACTGTTGCTATAAGGCAAAGAGTAAAGTTTTACAGTATTTTCCATCGTTAATTACTTCTATTGTTTATCTATGACTTTAATGTTAAAACACATCAATTATCTGATTATTCTCTGTGATAATATTCCAACCGATAGTTTCAATATTTCACAATAACAGATTCTATGGATGACGCATTCTTTCCACAAAATCCCGCACTGACAAGAATATCTCTTCCACAGAATCTTTATCAAAAGACAGCTTTTCCAAAGGACACCAACCGTCTTTTTTACGATTCTCAATATAAGGTACAAGCTGATCACACTCCACCTGAATCGATCCGTCTTTATCAAACAGATCAAAAGCAGGCTGACTTAACGTATCAGTATGGAGTCTGACCACCCCACCTTTGATCATTAAAGCTGCAGCCGCCTTACCGACAACCTTATCTGCGATCCAGGCCCCCTGAAGAAATTCCGGATCCTTTTCCAATAAATCCATAAGATCCGCCACTCCTCTCTGACTGAACGTACGCACTTCATCACCATGCTCTACCACAAGTGTATATCCTCCATTATGAAGCAAGTCAACTAAAAAATTCATTTCAGAGGGTATCATAGTGTTTCCTGTTTAAGCTGTTCCACATATCGGTCTATCCGATGAAGCTCTTCCGGTATATTGATACTTTGTGGACAATGAGACACACATTGGTCACATCCGATACAATGACTGGCTTGCCGCAAACGAGGCACACTCCGATCATAACCTATCAGAAAGGCCCGACGTGCTTCACGGTAATTGACATTCTCTTTTGAAGTTGGAAGATTACCTTCATTCACACATTTATTATAATGTATAAGCACAGCCGGAATATCTATTCCATACGGACAGGGCATACAATATTTGCAGTCATTACATGGAATCGTAGGATACTGTTTCATCAGATCAGCCGTCTGATCGAGAAACAACCGATCATCATCCGTGAGAGGTATCAAAGGTGAATATGTACGTAAATTATCCTGCAGATGCTCCATATAAGTCATACCGCTCAATACGGTAAGCACACCAGGAAAAGAACCAGCAAAACGAAATGCCCAGGAAGCGACACTGGCTTCTGGTGCCCTTTGTTTCAGTCGGGCAACAAGATGTTCGGGCAACTTGGAAAGACGGCCGCCCAAAAGTGGCTCCATTATAATAGCCGGAATCTGACGTTTTTCAAGTTCACCATAAAGATAATCGGCATTGACATTATTTCCCGATGCATAATGCCAGTCCAAATAGTTAAGCTGTATCTGGACAAAATCCCAGTGAACTTTATCATGCATGGCTAACACTTCATCAAATACTTCCTTTGTGCCATGAAACGAAAAACCCAAATTACGGATCTTACCTTTTTCACGCTCTTCCATCAAAAAGTCCAGAATACCATTTTCTATATACCGGGCCCTAAATGTTTCTATTCCTCCATTTCCGATGGAATGCAATAAATAATAATCGATATAGTCTACCTGAAGTTCTTCAAACGAACGATTGTACATCGCTATGGAATTCTCACGAGTATAATTGGAAAAGTTAGACAATTTGGTTGCCACATAAAACTTATCGCGCGGATGACGTTTGAGCGCTATACCGGTAGACTTCTCAGACCACCCTTGTACGTATACGGGTGACGTGTCATAATAATTGACTCCATGTGACATGGCATAATCAATAAGCTCATTCACTGCATCCTGATCAATCACATTTCCTCCCTTTTCAGGTGCAGGAAGCGTAGGCCAACGCATACAACCATATCCTAAAATAGAAACCTTTTGCTTCGTTTTCGGATTTTCACGCATGGTCATCTTGTCCGTAGGAATATCTCCCAGTGCCTGAATATCGGATGAAACAGCCTGCTTACGTCCACAGCCTGCCAATGCTACCGTTGTAGACGCCGTACTTATTCCTACTATTTTCAGAAATTCACGGCGTGAAATATCATGATGAAATTTTTTATCACTCATATTTATTCTATAATCATAAGATATTATACTATACGATGACGTTCATGTCCTTCTACATATATGGCACTGAAAGGCCGTGACGGACAAAGATTCTCACATGCGCCACAACCTATGCAACGCTCCACATCTACAGCAGGTATTTTAAGAGAATCTGCATTGGAAGCATCTGAAGGAATCATCGTTATGGCTCCAGTCGGACAATGACGGGCGCAATTGCCACACTCCACTCCATCTGTCAATGGCACACAATTGGACTTTACCCATACAGCATGTCCTATCTGTGTAGCTGATTTTTCTGCCAAATCTATCAACTTAATGGCATCTGTCGGACAAACCTCCGAACACTTATTACATTCCGGACGACAATAACCTCTTTCATAACTCATCTCGGGTTGCATAAACTTCATCAAGTCTGCAGAAGGACGCAACACCCCGTTAGGACACGCGGATACACATAGCTGACATGCCGTACAATGTTGTACAAAATGGCGCGCGTTCTGACTGCCTGGAGGCAATATGGGTGTCTGTCTGTTTGGTATCTTCTTATCTTCAATGGCAGCCAGTCCACCATCAACCTTCATTTCCTGTGCCTTCAAAGCCGCCGTGGCAGTAACTAAAGCCGTTGTAGCCAGAAAACTTCTCCTTGAAGTATCGACCTTAACGTCATCAGGCGAGACAGATGACGTTTTTCGTGATGGATGACGATAACTTATTGCTCCATGTTTGCAAGTCTGTATACAATCCATACAAGCTACGCAACGGCTGTAATCAATCTGATGGTTTTTAAAATCAATACATGATGCCTTGCAAGTTCTGGAACAAAGACTGCATGCATTACATTTTTCCGTATCAATAACCGGTTTTAACCACGACCAACGGGCAACCAGTCCCAAGACTGTACCAACCGGACAAATAGTATTACAATAAGTCCGACCATTTCTCCACGCCAACACGGCTACAATGACAAAAGTCAACACGGCTACCACAAAAGTTGGAATACTTCTGATCCATACATCCGTCCGATAAAACGCATAGCTATCCGCCCGCTCAGCAAAATAAGCCAACAGATTGTTGCCATAAGCGTAAACAGGAGAAAGTATATTCAGTGCAATACGGCCATAAGCACTATAAGGCGCCAATAAAGCAACAACTGAATTTATCCCGGCCACAAGCGTAACCAGGAAAACAGCCAATACAACAAAACGCAAAATCCGTTTTTGGGGAGAATAAGAAAAACGGTAACGACGCTTTTTGGAACGTCCACCTAACCATGTTACCACATCCTGCATCACTCCCATCGGACAAATGACCGAACAATACACCCGTCCGAAAATCAATGTCAGGATCAACAGAAATATAACAACTCCCACGTTCAAAGCCAGCACAGCAGGCAAGAACTGAATCTCGGCCATCCATCCCAACCAAGCATGAAGCGATCCTGTAAAATCCAGGAAAAGCAATGTAATCAGGAACAAAAACACGACAGCCAGAGTAATTCTGATTTTTCTTAACATAATATGTTTTCTTTATATTAACGTGAGTTCGATGAAATATAAGCGTTTGAAGATTTGGTGATTAGCGAAAATTGCTGTAACTTTATAGTGCTAAAATACAAAGACTTACGAACAATAATCGCTATGATCACCGAGGACAAAGTTACAGAATTATTTTGTATGGCAGACGATTTCTGCAAGTTTTTTGATGCTATGATGAAGAAATACACATTGAAATCTGATAATAAGCGTGCTTATCACCGCGATTCAACCATGTCAAAGTCTGAAATTATGCTTATTATGATATTGTTTCATGACTCTGGTTATCGTTGCCTAAAGCATTTTTATGTAGAAAAAGTCTGCAAGCACCTTCGCCACCTCTTCCCCAAGGTTGTCTCCTACAACCGCTTCGTGGAACTTGAAAAGCAGGTTGCCGTCCCCTTGGCCTTATTTATAAAGAAGGTATTGCTGGGTAAGTGTACAGGCATAAGCTTTGTCGACAGCACTCCGTTGAGGGTGTGTAGGAACCAAAGGATACATATCCACAAAGTATTCAAGGGCATTGCGCAAAGAGGCAAATGTTCCATAGGATGGTTCTTTGGCTTCAAACTGCACTTGATTTGCAACGAGAAGGGCGAGATTCTGAATTTCATGATAACTCCAGGTGACGTAAATGACCGCAAACCGCTTGAGTACAAGGCTTTTGTTGAATTCATTTACGGAAAGCTCGTCGGTGACAAAGGCTATATCGGAAAGAATCTCTTCCAAAGGCTCTTTGTCGATGGCATACAACTTATCACAAAATTGAAAAGCAACATGAAAGGTGCGTTGATGAGTGTCTCCGACAAGCTTCTTCTCAGAAAGAGGGCTATAATTGAAACCGTGAATGACGAATTGAAAAACATCGCACAAGTGGAGCATTCAAGGCACAGGAGTTTTGAGAATTTCATAGTAAACATGCTTGGGGCAATTGCCGCTTATTGCGTGTTCCCTAAAAAGCCTTGCATCCATGTACAACGCACATTGGATACACAGCTTGCCTTATTCTAAATTCATCGAACTCACGTTATATTAATATCGGATTTAACAAAGATCTATCATTCCAACCAGTAATTGATTATACGATCAGAATTTACTTTTTCAGCACAAATCTCCACTTTCTTTCTGCTAAGTTACAATATTTTTATTTAGCAAAATGCCTGCTTAACCAATTTTATCAATTAAAAACGCATTAAAAAAGCTGTTTTTTCATTAATCATTGATCAGGCTACAGATTAACCGGCCCATAAATACAAAAAAAGGAAGAATTAACATCTATCATCATCTATATTTCATTATCTTTGCATATTTAAATAATGTAGAATAAGAATGGAAACCATATCAATCACAATCCAAGATGAACAATTGCGCCAGGCTGCCGAAAAAGGAATTGACGAATTTATCAAAGTCTTTACAGACAGCTATATGGAAACATTAGGAGGCGAACTCAACGGAGAAAACATGCATTTGCTCAACGGGCAACAAATTTCCCTGCTTGCTTATGTCATGCTTCGCGACGAAGTATTGGACGGTGGATTCATACAACTGATTCACAACGGATACGGTCCTTTCATTTTTGATAACCCCTTCGCCAAAGCAATGCGCATTATGGGAGCCCATGATTTTTCCAAATTAGTCTATAAGGGTAAAAAATTATATGATAAATATAAGAATGAACTAACCAAAGACTGCTCTGATGAAGAATTTATGGCCTTATTTGAGCGCTATCCGGAATTTGATGATCTGGATGATAATTTTATAGAAATGGAAGAAGAGGTCACAAATATTCTGGCACACTATGTTGACGAACATCTTGAAGAATTTGCCGTAATCGTGAAAGCATAAAGAAAAAATGGTAACAAAAAAGAATACTCCCAAGAAAATAAGCATCAAGAACAAGCGCGCAGCGTTTGACTTCCTGCTCATGGACAAATATACGGCCGGAATTGTATTGACCGGTACGGAAATCAAATCAATTCGCGCAGGAAAAGCCAGCCTTGTTGATACATTCTGTTTTATCAACAACGGAGAAGTATGGGTAAAAAACATGTATATTGCAGAATATGACTATGGTTCATACAATAACCATTCAGCAAGGCGCGACCGTAAATTATTGCTTAACCGCAAAGAAATACGCAAGTTGCAGCAGGATATGAAAAACCCGGGCTTTACTCTCGTACCAACCTTGATGTTTATAGACGAGAACGGACGCGCCAAACTTGACATTCATTTATGTCGCGGTAAAAAAGAATATGACAAGCGACAAACTCTTAAAGAAAAAGAAGACCGTCGCGAGATGGATAGACAATTCAAGAAATACTAAAGACAACTTCATCAAAAAAGATTGTTTTCCAATGACATTACAAGAAATTATAAAAAACAAGGTATTAGTTCTCGATGGAGCCATGGGCACCATGATCCAGAAATACAAACTGACTGAACAGGATTTCAGAGGAGAACGATTCAAAGATATTCCCGGGCTGCTGCAAGGTAACAATGACATACTCAGTCTGACAAGACCGGACATCATCCGGGAGATTCATATCCGATACCTGGAAGCTGGAGCAGATATCATAGAAACCAACACATTCAGTTCACAGTGTATTTCGATGGCAGACTATCATGTCGAAGCATACTGTCGAGACATCAATCTGGCAGCTTGCCAAATAGCACGCTCGCTTGCAGATGAATATACTACCCGTAACCCTGAAAAGCCACGTTTTGTAGCAGGTTCCGTCGGACCCACCAACAAGACTTGTTCGATGAGTCCGGATGTCAACAACCCGGCATACCGTGCCCTGACATTCAATGAGCTGGCTATGGCCTACCAGGAGCAGATGGAAGTTTTAATTGAAGGGGGAGTCGATGCCTTGCTTATTGAAACAATCTTTGATACACTTAATGCCAAAGCTGCTATTTATGCTGCCGAAAAGGCCATGACAGTCAAAGGGAAACAAATACCTATCATGTTATCAGTCACTGTGGCTGACAAAACCGGAAGAACACTTTCCGGTCAAACGTTGGAAGCATTTCTGGCATCAGTCAGTCATGCCAATATTTTCTCCGTAGGATTAAACTGTTCTTTCGGAGCAAAGGATCTAAAACCATTTCTTGAAATTCTAGCTCAAAAAGCTCCTTATTATATTTCTGTCTATCCGAATGCCGGATTACCGAACAGCTTGGGTGAATACGACCAGACACCAGAAGAAATGGCTCAGGAAATGAAATATTTTCTGGATGAACAATGGGTCAACATCATCGGCGGATGTTGCGGAACTACGGATAAATTCATTTCTGAATTTGAAAAACTTGCCATTCAAGCAAAGCCTCATAAACCTGCTGCCCAACCCAAATATCTTCAATTAAGCGGTCTTGATTTACTGGAAATTTCCCCGGAAATCAATTTTGTCAATGTAGGTGAACGCTGCAATGTAGCAGGATCACGTAAATTTCTGCGTCTGATTAAAGAAAAACAATACGATGAAGCCTTGGCTATCGCCCGCAAACAAGTAGAAGACGGAGCACAGATCATCGATGTCAATATGGACGACGGTCTGCTTGATACAGAAAAAGAAATGGTGAATTTTCTCAATCTGCTATCTTCAGAGCCGGAAATAGCACGCGTTCCCGTCATGATAGATTCCTCCAAATGGGATGTGATCACCAAGGGACTTCGTTGTGTGCAAGGCAAATGCATAGTCAATTCCATTTCACTTAAAGAAGGAGAAGAAACTTTCCTTTCACATGCAAAAGAAATAAAGCGACTGGGCGCTGCAGTTATCGTCATGGCTTTTGATGAAAAAGGTCAGGCCGATACATTCGAACGTAAGATTGAAGTTTGCTCCCGTGCTTATAAATTGTTGACCGAACAAGCTGGTTTTAATCCTCAGGACATTATTTTTGATCCAAATGTTCTTGCCATTGCTACAGGCATGGAAGAACATAATAATTATGCAGTTGACTTCATACGTGCTACAGGATGGATCAAAAAGAATCTGCAAGGAGCCCATATCAGTGGAGGTATAAGCAATTTGTCTTTCTCATTCCGAGGCAATAATTATATTCGTGAAGCCATGCACGCTGTCTTCCTGTATCATGCCTGCAAACAGGGAATGGACATGGGTATCGTCAATCCTGCTACTTCCGTCATGTATAATGATATCCCAACTGAGATATTATCTATTGTAGAAGATGTCATACTAAACAGATATCCAGATGCAGCAGAACGTCTCATCGACCTGGCAGACCGACTCAAGGCTCAACAGGAAGCACAAAAAAACGTAAAATCTGATTCTGCCAAACAGGAAAGTTGGCGTCAGAAAAGTATAGAAGACCGATTGCAACATGCATTGATCAAAGGTATAGATTCTTACTTAAAGGAGGACCTTGACGAAGCATGCGCGACGACATACCATCATGCCGTGGATATCATAGAAGGCCCCCTCATGAAAGGAATGAATATCGTTGGAGATTTATTTGGAGCTGGAAAAATGTTTCTTCCTCAAGTCGTCAAGACCGCCAGAACTATGAAAAAGGCTGTCAGCATCCTGCAGCCACGTATAGAAGCCGAGAAACAGGACAGTGCATCAAAAGTCGGCCGAATATTGGTTGCAACAGTCAAAGGAGACGTTCATGACATCGGTAAAAATATTGTCTCCGTAGTTATGGCCTGCAACAATTATGAGATTATTGACCTGGGTGTAATGACACCTGCTGAAGAAATAGTCAGAAAAGCAATTGAATATAAACCTGATCTTATCGGGTTAAGCGGTTTGATTACTCCTAGTCTGGATGAAATGATTCACGTTGTCACCGAATTAAAACGTGCCGGTCTGGATATTCCTGTCATGATTGGTGGAGCTACAACAAGTAAACTACATACTGCATTAAAAATCGCTCCAGTTTATGACGGACCTGTCATTTGGATGAAAGATGCATCACAAAACGCTCTTGTAGCCGGACAGTTCATTAATCCACAAACAAAAGAAAAGGCTTTTGCAGAATTGCAGCAGGAACAAAATGCCTTACGACAAAATGCTTCATGCAAACAAGCTTCAACAGTCCCGATAGAAGAAGCCAGAATAAAAAAACTAAATCTATTTGACTGAAAATAAATCAGCTACATTATAACAAAAAAAACAGAACAAACAGACTTTTGTAAAAGGTATTTTTTCATTTAAAGCCTGTTTGTTCTGTTTTTTACATTACCTCTCCATTATTAATGTAACTTTCCCAAGAAACCTCTACGTACCTTGCGTTTAGCCAATTCTTCCTCAAGAACCTTTTGTCTGGAACCTGCACGCTGCGCACGGACAAAGATATTAGGAACTGCTACACCAAGACCTATACATAAAATAATCAAAGCCGAACTCACACCATTATAAAAAGCATTGGTCACTTCTCCTATGACACCATGCATATTTATAAAACTAAACAAGGCACGATACATCAATACACCGGGAATCATCGGTATAACAGAAGGTATCGTCAACACATGATTGGGCACATGAAACCAATGAACTGCCTTCACTGCAATCAGACTCACAACAAAAGCTCCCATAAAAGATCCCAAAACAGGCCCAAGTCCCAACTCGAAATTAACAAAATTACGAGTGCACACAGAAATCATTCCACCAATAGCAACAACCCATAACAAACGACGCTGCACATTAAAAATAGTGGAAAAACCAATAGCAGAAATGGCGGCAGCTATTGCATAGACATAATAGGAATCATGTGGTATCATACTCAACTCACTGAACTTTTTGTCGATCGTCACATCTTCTATTGCCAGTAGCTTTATTGCCAGCACTATTCCAAAAGCCATAGCACCCATCATCATTACCGTATTGGCAGCCCGATTTATGCCAACCATGACATAATTATCTATCATATCATCAACAAAATTGATCAAGGGCACACCTGGCACAATAAATAGAGCACAAGCCAACAAAGGATGGTTGGGAGTGGAAGACCAACCTGTAAATGAAGTTACATAAGCCAAACAGGTTGATATGCCGGCAGCTATAGCAATACTCATATACATATTTATACCCAATGAATTACAATACGCTCTAACCTTAAATCCCACAAAAGCACAAAAGGAAGCCAGAAAAAATGCAATCCAGTCACAACCAAATAATTTACAGAATCCTCCACAAGCAAAAGCAGCACAAATTGCTACTACCAAAGGAGTATAGTTACGAGGCCGTTTTCTGATATTCTCCAGTTCGTTTTCATATTGATCCAATGTAAAATCTTGTTCAATAGCCCGCCATGACAACTTACTGATTTCAGACAAAGCCGTCATATTTATACCGTGCTTCTCGCATTTTTGAAACTTAGAAAACGACCGGGTTTCATCACTTAAATTAACAGCTAACATTGTGTAACTGACATCAATATGCAATTTTTCATCCGGAAGCCCCAGGTACGCTGCCACGCGTTTCATGTTACGCACTACCCTATTTGTATCCGCGGCACTCTCAATCAATAATTTACCTGTCCGGAGTAACAAATCTAACTTTCGTCTCAACAACAAATCATCATCTTGTTCTGAACAGAAATTCCCCATAATAATGACCTTTTACTTTTTACCTTTTTTATTTTTTTGCAAAGGTACAAAAACCTCATTTAAAATCCACTTCCAAAATCATTTGTTTTTTATATTAAGACTAAATTAGGGTCTATTACGATGAAAAAGAACTAATAAAAGGGAATATTCATAAATGAAGTTCTTATATTTCTCTATCATTAGTTACTTTTTATATGTAGAAAAACATTCTACAATTCTATATAAACATATACCACAATATTTTAATTTAGTAAAAATATAAAAAAGTTAAATTTGAATTTAATTTTAAAGAACTGAGATCATCATGATACATATTGGACAAATTATTGAAAAAGTTATTCATAATCAAGAACGTTCAATTACATGGTTTTCTAAAAAACTCTATTGCGACAGAACAAACGTTTACTCTATTTTTAAGCGGCAAAGCATTGATACTGAATTATTATTAAGAATAAGCAAGATCCTTAACCATAATTTTTTTGATTACTACACAGAAGAATTTACGAATAATCACGACGAGGATATTCAATGAAAGAATATTTAAAACTTACAACTTACACTGTAAGTTTTTCAATCTCCTTCATTTCGGTATATCATCCCCCCCTTATTCCGGAATAGGGAGATTTTTTATAGCTTTGCAGGAATAAAAAAACATATTGATTTTCATGAAACCATCCATTCCATTTAAAGTTGCTTGTGGATTCGTTTTGCTGACATGCTTGTTTTTGGGAACCGTCTATGCCATTTATCACCAAACACAAGCCTTGACTCAAATAGACGAACAGGAACAAACCGCTATTGCACGCCGAAAAGCAACCCAACAACTCATCTGCCTGTTATTTGAATCAGAAAATATAGCCCAAACAGTCAGAATGGGACATGAAGAAGCTTATCATGTATATGAGAAAGCAATCAGGAAAGTTCAAATGTCCATTGCCAAAATGGATTCACTAACTAAGGACAGTCTGCAAAGCGCCAGATTAGATACCCTCTCATTACTTGTCAATCAGAAGAAAAACAACTTACGGCAACTATTGATGGCCATGGCTTCAGAAGAAACGAATAAAGTCTATCAAAAGAAAATCGCTCAAATTTTGGCTCAAAAGGATTCTGTCATTCAACAACCCAAAATTGAAAAAAAAATAATACAGACAGAAAAGTCCTACACTGTAGAAAAACCGAAAAAAAAATTCTTCAAAAGATTGGCTGAAGCATTCCGCCCATCTAAGGATGATACGACTAAAGTAAGTCAAAGTACGCAGGTCCTGGCTATAGATACATTAAGCCTGGAATATAATACGGCTGATACCCTGGCCCATATTTTAACTGATATTGAGGATGAAGTACAACAATCCCGCACTCAACGCCAAAAACGTATAAGCAGACAGGCGGAACGTTTAAGATATGCAAACATTGAAATGAGTCACAGACTCGCCCAACTTTTTGAAAATATAGAACAGGACGAACAGGAACGGGCCTTTAAAGAAGCTACTGCAGCAACTGCTCTACGACAAAAAACCTCTCTTATTTTCGTAGCAGTTACTGTTGCATCTGTACTTTTGGCTATTGTGTTTTTTATTCTTGTATGGAAAGACAACCAGCGCAGCAATCATTATCGTAAAGAACTGGAGAAAGCCAAGAACAAAGCAGAAGGTTTATTAATAGCCAGAGAAAAACTTATGCTTACCATCACACATGACATCAAAGCACCAGCAGGATCCATATTGGGATATCTGGATTTACTATCTCCGCTTATCAATGAGAAGAAACCAGTATTCTACATCAAAAACATAAAAAGTGCAGCAACACACTTATTGAATCTAGTCAATTCTTTATTGGATTATCATCGTCTGGAAGCACAAAAAATGGATATCAACCCGGTAAGTTTCAATCCGGCACAACTGATGAAGACCATTTATGAAAATTTTATTCCTGCTGCAACACAAAAAGAACTGCTTATACATTATGAACAGACCCCAGATACTGACTGCACCTGCCGAGGTGACGCTTTTAGAATAAGGCAAATTACAGAAAACCTGATAAGTAATGCCATCAAATTTACAGATAAAGGTTCCATATCCTTATCCATCCAATTAAAAGATAACAAACTGTCTTTTCAAGTCCGGGATACAGGTTGCGGCATGACATCAGACGAGCAGAACCGTATATTCCAAGAATTTACACGCCTGCAGAGTGCTCAAGGAAAAGAAGGATTCGGATTGGGACTGTCTATTACACACAAACTTGTAGAATTACTCAATGGTACCATTGATGTTGAAAGTGCCCGTGGCAAAGGGACATGTTTCAATGTCAATATTCCTATAGAAATTACTTCAGAAAAAAACATCATATCAGAAAAGGAGGCCAATTATACTGATAAGACCATAATCAATTGCAATCAGCTACCTGAAACACTTAAAATTCTCATTATTGATGATGATCAGATACAACTTCAACTGACAAAAGCCATGTTTGAACAATGGAAAAAACAAAATCTCAAAATCACAAACTGGAACATTGTTACCTGCACACATCCCAAGGAACTACTTGACATCATCAGAAAAGAACGTTTTAATGTATTACTGACAGACATACAAATGCCTGCACTCAATGGAATAGAACTTCTAAAAACAATTCGTCAGACACAGCCATCATCCAACGAAACCATGCCTGTTATTGCCTTAACAGCAAGACAAGACCTCACAGAATCTGATTTCAAAGAAAAAGGATTTGCAACATGCCTTTATAAACCATTTAATATTAATGATCTAGCCATTGCCTTAAATAAAGCCATAAATATTCCCTTCAGCAAGAAAAAGGATCCAGACGTGCATCCACACGTTGACAATAATAAAAAAGACGTCATCCAGCTCCAGTCTCTCACTGCATTTGCAGGTAATGATGAAAAAGCTTCCAAAGAAATACTCTCTACATTTTTGGAAGAAAACATCCATCATCTGAACCAGCTACAAGAAGCTATAAAACAAAAAGATAAAACAACAATATGCCAGCTTGCCCACAAATTGCTCCCTACATTCACTTTAATATGCTCGCCAACGGTTCCCATTCTCTTGTCTCTTGACCAAAAAAGAAACGAGCAGGAATGGGATGAAACAGACAGTGTAATCGCAAATAAAATGGCAAATGGAATCAAAGAAGTCATCTCATGCCTGCAAAAAGAAATCGGAATATAAAAACATTTAAAAAGATATGTGTTCACTACAATAACCCGCCAAAAAATTTTATATTTGTATAAAAATATATGAATTGAGATATAAATTATGATTAAACGTCATCCGAACAATCATATCCTATCTAAAAATTAAGAAGTAAACACCAAAAATCTTTTAAATCAATCATCATCTGATGAATATAAACTGATTAATCTCCCAAGATCAAATCAGAATTATCCAAACTGTAGATGTAGAATTCATATTACGGTTTATAATAAGAAAAATCACACAATGTGACCTACATAATATAAGAACAAAAGACATGGCATCTATTCTTATTGTTGAAGACGATCTGACATTCTCAACCATGCTCAAAACATGGCTAAGTAAACAAGGATTCTCAGTAGAGACTGTTTCAAGAATTACAGCCGCAATCAAGTGTCTGCAAAAGAAGGACTTTGATTTAGTCTTATCTGATCTTCGATTACCGGATGAGGACGGTTTATTTCTCCTTACCTGGATAAAGGATCACCACATTTCAACCCCTGTCATCATTATGACTATATATGCAGAAGTGCAGAATGCGGTAGAAGCAATGAAACACGGAGCAAGTGATTATATAGCCAAACCCGTTCAACCGGATATCTTACTTGAAAAAATAAACGATGCGCTCAACAACAAAGAGTCATCTCAAAATAATTCCAACAGTAATTCTGACGTTTCTTGTCCCTCCCCCAATGAAACTACAGAAATACGCTTTATGGAAGGAAAAAGCGAGGCTGCCAAACAACTATACAATTATGTATCCCTAGTTGCTCCAACACCAATGTCTGTACTTATTTACGGTGCCAGTGGTACAGGAAAAGAATATGTCGCTCATCGTATACATCAACTGAGTAAACGTGCAGACAAACCATTCATCGCCATCGATTGCGGTGCAATGCTAAAGGAACTTTCAGCATCGGAATTTTTCGGGCACAAAAAAGGGTCATTTACAGGAGCTGTAACAGATAAGACAGGCGCCTTCGTAGAAGCGAATGGAGGCACTCTTTTTCTTGATGAAATAGGTAATCTCAGTTATGAAGTTCAGGTTCAATTACTTCGTGCTATTCAAGAAAGACGGATACGACCAGTTGGTGCCACACAGGAAATTGAAGTAGATGTCCGCTTAATTTGTGCCACGAATGAAAACCTACCAGAGGCTATAGCCAAAGGAGAATTTCGTGAGGATTTATATCATCGGCTCAACGAATTTACGCTTCACATGCCTTTATTGAAAGATCGTGGAGAAGACATTCTTTTATTTGCTGACTTCTTTCTCCAACAAGCCAACAAAGAGCTGGAAAAAGATATTCTCGGCTTTGACATTTCCGCTACTCAGGCCATGCTGAATTATTCATGGCCAGGCAATCTTCGTCAACTTAAAAACATAGTCAAAAGAGCAACATTACTCGCCCACGGAGAATTTATTCGTAAAGAAGATCTTGGAAATGAACTGAATGAACAGACTTCTTTCGAATCTCCCTCATCTTCAGGTACATTAAAACTTTTTGATGAATCAACAGAAAAAGAACGGATTCTACAAGCCCTACATGCTACACAATATAATAAGAGTAAGGCAGCACAATTATTAGGAATAGACCGAAAAACTTTATATAATAAACTTAAAATCTACAACATTCCACAATCATAATGGGAATTTTTTCCACACTTTTACACACATTCCACAATTGATCAATTTTATAAAAAAAAGATAACATACTAATATACAATATCTTACAAAAAAATCTTTTTCTGGCACGCATTTTGTCCTAATGATAGTAGAACAAACACGAATTAGTATAACTCAAAAAAGAAAAGACATGAAAAAGATTTTTGTAGTAGCCTTTATGGCCATGGGATTAAACAGTGCATTCGCTAACACAAACATTATTGTAAACGACACTATCGTTAATGATTCAACTAAATCATTCGCATTACCTGATACTGTCGTAACTGACACAACGAAAACTACTGGATACGTAGAAAACGATACAATCATTACAGATTCTACAAAAACTGCAGGTTTTGCAGAAAACGATACTGTAATCACAGACTCTACCAAAACAGAAAAAGTTGTTACTTGTGATAAGGCTGGCGAAAAGGCAATCCGCGCTTTAGCAGCTCAAATGAGATAAAAGGAACTTTATTTTTTCTATTGTTATTATCGCGCAATCGAAAAGGAAGGAAGAATCTGAAACTTTCTTCCTTTTCTTCTTATATATCACTCTAATATCTGATGTATTTTATTAGAATTTTATTATCAGAACACCAACTAATTAAAAATCAAATATTTAAAATTAAAGATGTTTACAATTACTTTTTTTTCGTAAGGTTTTTAACAGATTATTTTGTATCTAACAAAAAATTATCTATCTTTGCCGCGTCTTAAGGAAAACAACATGTTTCTTTAATACGGGAATAGCTCAGTTGGTAGAGCACCGGTCTCCAAAACCGGGTGTCGGGAGTTCGAGCCTCTCTTCCCGTGCAGACATAAAGCCTTGTAAGTCATCAACTTACAGGGCTTCTGCTTTTAAAGTCGGACAGATGTCAGACATTGAATTATTAATCACTTAACATTTTAAATATTAACACGACAAATTAAAATAAAAAACGAAAGCACAAATCTGTGCTTTCGAAAAATATGGTTTATATAACCAGAATCGTCTTAAAATCAAATATTAGTAATTCTCTTTTTTAACTTCAAAATAAGCCTGTGGATGAAGACAAGCCGGACATGTTGCAGGAGCCTCATTGCCAACATGAATGTAACCACAATTTCGACACTGCCATACAGTTTCTGTGCCCTTTGCAAAAACAGTTCCCTTTTCGATATTATTCAATAATGCCAAATATCTTTCTTCATGTCCTTTTTCTGCAACAGAAATCATACGGTACATTGCTGCAATAGCAGGAAATCCTTCCTCATCCGCTATATCTGCAAATTTAGGATAATCAGTAGTCCACTCTTCATTCTCTCCCGCAGCTGCAGCTCTTAGATTCTCTATTGTAGTTCCAATAACTCCTGCGGGATAAGTTGCAGTTATCTCTACCATTCCGCCTTCAAGCCATTTAAACATTCTTTTTGCATGTTCTTTCTCCTGATCTGCGGTTTCAGTAAATATAGCTGCTATTTGTTCGTATCCTTCCTTCTTTGCGACACTTGCAAAATAAGTATAACGCATTCTAGCCTGTGACTCTCCTGCAAATGAAGTCATCAAATTTTTTTCAGTTCTTGTTCCTTTAATTGACTTTTCCATAATCGTACTTTTTAGTTTGTTATTAATTAAGGTTTTCATCACTCCTCTTTCATCGTGCACAAAGGTAATATAATATTCTTCAAAATTGTAATAGTTACAAATAAAATTTGTTTCTATTTTAGGTAACCATTCTATTTTCCGCCACGATGAATTTATCGGCTGTTTTTCAGC
>OKVF01001344.1_pt1 | contig 19277 bp, 26 predicted proteins | sample 1604831 | NCBI WGS metagenome assembly OKVF01 (sample SAMN01760980, study PRJEB22395) | human gut metagenome
TCGGATTTCTGAAATTTTCTTCAAAAAACACTTGACTTTTTATTAGCAGGCTTTCATTTTAGCTGAGAGCAATTACACTCCTGGCCTTCTTATTTCGGCCATTCTCGGCCTGTCTTCTTATCTCTTAAGCCCATGATTTCAAGGCTATGCAACCCTGCAACTGCATTTAATGCACGATAAACATTGTAGATATGTGTCGGCATTCGGTCTGCTGCCCGGATTGCCTTTCCGGCTGTTGGATCCGAATAGCCTTCATTGTTTTTATATTCCATATCACCACCATCACCTTTCTGTTTATTTATAATGTCCATAGCACGGATCAACCCATCACCAACGCCTTCCCAGTAATCATGGTTACAAGCCGCCATCATGTCCTGAGCATCCTGTATAGCAAGTTTTATCTGTTTTACTATATTATCAATAATCACCATCATCACATTTCCTTTGTTTGAGATTTTTACTCATTTTTCCGCCTCCCAGTTCCTACATTCCTTGCAGCGGAGCTTACTGCTGCATAAGGTACCTTTTATCATCGACAGCCACGGACAGGTCGGATGAACATATACGATCAGTTCACCCACTTTGCCGGTACTGTGTTTACAAGTTTTATATTTTTCTGCCATAGTCAGTTCCTTCCTTTCTCTTCTGGTAGATACTCTGGAAAATCAAATATCGTCATCTGTACTGGAGGAATATCCTCCCATTCAATACCAATGTAATCAAGGACTCTTCCCCATCCATACTTTTCTCCTGTTTCCTTATCTGTACAACAGCGATACATCCAAAACTCCCAGGCCTTTGGGTTTCTTTCCCTTAATCGGTCAAACCGATGTGGACGCTGTTCCAGGTGGATTCCAAAACCGCACATCTCACACCCTGTTCTCTGAGCGCCTGTGGTCCTCAGTACTCCAACATCATTTGCTTCAATTACTCCATAAATTTCCGGAATGATTGAATCTACTGGCACATATTCCTTATGGCTTCCATCTTTATTTCTTCCGTAAGGCTGTTCGTGAAATTTCTTTTCAAAAAAATCCAGATGATTGTGATACCATCGATTCATCTCCAACGCCAGTGTCAATATATCTTGGCGCATAAAGATTGCAAATGGTGCAGATCTGACCACCGTCTTGCCATAATAATTGCATCCATGTTCAATTAATGCTTCTTCCCTTTGCCCACCTTCGCTGGCCATCATTCCAAGATACGGTGCACTGTTGTGCTGTCTCGCCCAATCATCACAAGGCTTTTCTTTCAACCAATAACAACATTCATTTGATATCTTAATTTCCTGATCAGGCTTATTATAGAGCACACCTTCGTTCTCGTTCTCATATCCGCCAAATAGCCTTAACCATTTTTGCGGCAACTGCATCCTGCTGTTTTTAGCAAAATGTCCCTGAGCACCACACTCTCCGGTTATGATTGCATGCCGTACTGTCTTATTGTCCGGTGTAGGATTTTGAAGCAGATTAATTCTGCCGGCTATCTTTTTACTTATCACCGGAAATCCAACTTCATTCAGTACTTGTACTTTACTTTTGTATGACTTGACAATCTCAATCCCCAGTGCCTTATGTACTTTCTGGATACTGGCATCTTCTACATGCGAAACTGAAATAGCCGGCACTTCAATTCCAATGCTCAACAACCATATATACAGGGTAATACTATCCAATCCTCCAACACTAACATGACAGTTCATATCTCTGCTCAGCAATTCTTCATAAAACTGCTCAGCTCTTCGTGCCTGTCGTTTCAGCTTTATCTTATACGGCAGATTCTGCAATGCAGTAAATCTTGCCCTTTGTTCCTTTTTTTGTTGTTTCCACTCTTCCGTAGTTAATTCATTTTTCATTTTTTCAAGAAGCCCGGTATACCCTTGCCCCGGCCGGAGGCTGGCTCCTTTCTATATTCTCGCGACTACTTCACTCGTAATGAAGTGATCAATATCTCGTCTTTTTGTTAAACTGTCTTAGCATGGCATCTTTCCAAGATTCCTTATGTTTCTCACAGTTATCATCATCATGGACCAGTATTCCTTTGCGGTCACACAGTCCATCATCATTCTCGATACATGTTGCGCATGTTTTGTTCATAAATTTATCCCCTTCCTCTTTCTTGCAATTTTTTCTATCTGCTGCACAGTCTCCAAAATCACCGTGGTCTTTAATTCTGTGGTGCTGCTCTGGATAAGTTCCTCGGCTATATCTGCAAGTTCTTTCCACGCTGCATCGTCTTCAATCATGATTCCATTGTAATGTTCATACAATGCTCTGACTTCCGGATACAATTCCCAAAGTTTAATTAATTCCTGTCCCGTCATAATTCTTCAATCCTAATATAAATCCCCGGAATCTGTGACCAAAATTTTTCTACGATTTCTGACGCCACAAGAGCATCATCTTCCCAGAAACCAACTCTGGTCATACAGTCCTTTAACAGTTTCTGCAAATTGTCCGTATCTGGTTTTGTGATCCGATACGAACCATTACCATGCTTACCGTCATCAAGAAAGCACCACTTCGTTACCAGACGCAGACCTTTCCTATATGGTTCCTCAGGAACTTCTTTGCCAAGATGTGCCATCAGTTTCTGTCTGGCTGCTTTTAATTCCGGTGGATCATAAAATACCGGCTTTCCATTCACGACTGCAACTTTATGTTCCTGATGAGTTACTGTCGGAGGATTCATTGCTAAAAAAAATTCAGTCTCCATCATAATCAACTCCCTTTTTCTCTGCTCAAGGTATGGTGCCCACCTGAGTGCGGGGTGGGTGGTCGTCGTGCGTAAGCTTATCGCACGACTACCTACCCCCGCTAGGTGGGGTGCGCACATACATATATACGTAGTATATAGTTGCGCACCCCCTTTTTTGCGCACTGCTCACAACCAGAAAATTACGGTTATGTGCACCCGTGAGCACGACCATAAAAATTACGGTTATGTGCACCGCTCACAATCTAGGTCATGTGCAGTCTTGTGCACCCTTTCTTTTAATATATGTTTTTCCATCATCTCCCGTATATTTTTCAAATTTAACTCTTAATTCTTTCTTCTGTCGCCTGCCTTCTCCAAGCCATGAAAGCAATTCTTTTGAAGTTGTATCAAGTGCTTCTGCCAATTCCGTAGCAGAAATCTCCCTGCCATCAAACTCAATATTCTGAAATGCAATCTCAAATTCATTCAGCTTACGCTCACGGGTTTTCTGAGCATTTTCTTTTCTTTTTTGAGCTGCTTTTTCCCACATCGGTTTCTCTGCTTCCAGTTGCAGATCCTTAAGACTTCCTACCTGATCCAGGCGGTGCACCGGATAATCAAACCACATATTAACCGGCTCGAACTTTGGAAACTCTCTGAGAGTTCCCTCTATTCTCCAGGCTGTCTTTGTTTTCACTGTGTTTTTAGCATCTTCTAATTGCTTTTCCAACGCTTTCATCTGCCATTTATCCAGATGTTCTCTACAATAGTCCATCATCTGTGTACTACTCAGCAGATCATCTTGTGATAGATTATCCTGCCACTTATAATGAGCATCCAAATACGCCTTGCAGGCTCTGCACACTGCCTTATTTTCTTCCTGCTTCATTAATGCTTCTGTTGGTTCCAATTCTATCAAATCCAGCAGTGCATCCGGATCACGGGCAAATACACCGGAGCCAGAAGCACGATCCATCGATTTCTTTCCGCCCTGACTTCCTTTGCTGTGATGATGGCAGTAGATGACTGCACAGCCAAGTTCTGTACATACTTTGTCAAACTGATTACAGAAATTTGCCATCTGATCAGCACTGTTCTCATCCCCTGTAATGACCTTATATATTGGATCTATGATGATTGCTACATAATTCTTCTTTGCTGCTCTTCTGATCAGCTTTGGAGCCAGCTTATCCATTGGTACAGATTTTCCACGAAGATTCCAGATGTCAATATTCTGGAGATTTTCCGGAGCGATTCCCATTGCGGTATAAACATCCTTAAATCGATGCAGGCAACTGGCTCTGTCAAGTTCCAGATTGACGTACATCACGCGTCCCTGTGCGCAATGCCATTGCAGCCACTTTTTTCCTTCTGCGATAGCAATGCATAATTCAATCTGCAGGAATGATTTTCCAGCTTTTGATGGACCTGCAATCAGCATCTTATGTCCTTTTCTAAGGACTCCGTCTATCAGACATGGTGAAAGCTCCGGGAGGTTTTCCCATACCGATTCCAGTCCCTCTGGCTCCGGAAGATCATCGTTTACGCCTTCGATCCACTCATACCATTCATTCCAGGATGCTTTTCCCAGATTAATATCTACAATATATTGTTTCTTTTCTCCACGCTGTACTCCAGGCATTCTGGATAATCTGGAAGGGTTCCTATTCTGCGTATCTACATCGATACCATTCTTTTGGCATACTTCGTAAAGATAATCTACACGCTTTCTGTATTCGTTATAATCAGCCGCATCCACGCGCACGATAGCATGAAGGCTTTTCTTCCCGGAATATACCAGACATGCAATCGGAAGTTCCAGTTCACGCAAAATAGCATTCTGCTGTTCGATATCCATATGATCTGATTCGACCAAAGCATATCTGTACTCTGTTACATTTTCGTTTTTACAACCATTTCCGTCTAATGGATTAAATCGAATCCATGCACCGGCTTCCGGGTTATAATCACCAAGTACTGCTCCTATATCTTCATTACAGCTGTTCAATTGTTCAATAAGCTGTCCTGCTGTTCGGTCCCAGGAGCCTTTTTGAGGTAACCAGCGAGTACCTTTCTCATCTGTTTTCTCCCAGCTACCAGTTACATATCCTACATTTTCTCCTGCTTCGAATAATGTTTCCAGATATGTGATCAACTGCTCTGCTGGATTCCAGTTTTTTGGTTCATGAATCTCTCTGCCTTCCAGCCAGTTTTTATCAACAACAACACGATCACTGTCAAGCTGAATACTGTCGTTCCAGTCCAGCTCATGCCCTCTTTCAGGTACCCAGCCATGTTCGATTGCCATCTGGACGATAGTTCCACCAGTCACTGGAGATGAGGATCCTGAAAAAGATCTCCATTTCCGCTCACATTCTCCGGAATGGTATCTGCTGATATCTTTCTGGCTCCACTGATCCCATACACTGACCGGATAGCCTTCCAGTTTTAGCGCCATTCCAACATTCACCCAATCCTGATAGTTCAGTGATCCGGGATCGATGTATTCAATTATTTCTGTAAGGCTTGTCCTCTGTTCCATGCTTACGCTCCTTTATATTCCTGCGGTACAATATCGCCCGGAATTCTCCATCCATTACCGGCGATCCGGTCAATCAGGTTCTTTGCTGTCTCAAATTGCCATGTACCGACATGCTGAAAGCCTCTGCTCTCCAAAAATCGGATCTGTTTTGGAGTAGTAAGTCCTTCTGTTTTTCGCTTTTCCAATCGATCAAGAATTTTAGCTGCTTTCCCTGCATTATCAATCTGATCTGGGAGTATACCCAATTTTTCCAATGTATTTTTCTGTTTATTAGACGGTGGTCCCATCTCCCATCCAAAAGACGGCACATAGCTTGATAAATCTTCTGCCTGGATTGACATCTCAAACTGCAATGGATCCACAAGTTTTTTCTTACGTCTTTTCATTTCGGCAAGCTGTTTTGCCAGGGATTCTTCGCGTTGCGCAACAACGTCTTCAGAAGCTTTTTTCTCTGCTTCTTCGATATCAACCGGCATACCGGCTTCTTTTTCCAGATTCTCCGTCATCTTCTGAGCAACTTCTGCATTTTCACAGATCAGACTTGCCGGATGGCACAGCTCATGCCGCTCTGTATGCCAGAGAAAATCCAATAGTAACAGATGATCTTTTCCTGTTTCCGGTGACAATCTGGTACCTCGCCCAACCATCTGGCAATAAAGGCTTCTTACCTTTGTAGGTCTGAGAACTACGATACAATTAACTGATGGACAATCCCAGCCTTCCGTAAGAAGCATAGAGTTGCACAATACATTGTATTTTCCAGAATCAAAATCCTTTAAGATCTCAGCCCTATCCTGGCTATCCCCATTTACTTCTGCAGCACGGAAGCCATATTCATTCAGTAGATCACGAAACTTCTGGCTAGTCTTCACCAATGGAAGAAACACAACTGTCTTTTTATCCTGACAGTATTTCTTCATTTCTTCTGCAATTCCCTGCAGATACGGATCCAACGCTGTGCTAATATCACTTGCCTTAAAATCACCAGCCTGTACAGATACACTGCTCATATCAATCTTTAATGGAATCGTCAGTGCTTTTATCGGGGACAGATATCCTTCTTTGATTGCTTTAGGAAGCGTGTATTCATAAGCGAGAGATTCAAAATATGTACCAAGATTTTTCATATCTCCCCGGTCAGGTGTGGCAGTAACTCCAAGTACATGTGCACCTGGAAAATGCCGTAATACTCGTTGATAACTATCGGAAATGCAATGATGAGCTTCATCTATGATTATTGTGTCAAAATAATCTGCATCAAAGCTGTTTAACCTTTTCTCTCTCATAAGTGTCTGCACAGAACCAACAACTACACGGAACCATGTCCCCTGGCATGAAGATTCTGCTTTTTCCACTGCACAGCCAAGTCCTGTCGTCTTTTTGAGCTTATCTGCAGCCTGATCCAACAATTCTCCACGGTGTGCAAGAATAAGCACTCTGTCCCCTTGTCGAACGCAATCCTCCGTAACTTTTGCAAAGACGACTGTCTTTCCACACCCTGTGGGAAGTACCAGCAGAGTCTTTAACACTCCGCTGTCCCACTGTTCAAAGATTGCATCTTTTGCTTCCTGCTGATAAGGTCGCAGTTCCATTTAAAATCCTCCTGGTGTAAATGCCGGTTTTGATACTTCTTTTGGATAAAGCTTGTCAATAACGTTATATTTTTTAGTTGGATCTTTTTTCCCTGGCTCCAGTTTAATCTTTGCACGTGCAGTTTTTCCAGGAAGTGCATTCCAGTCCATGCGAAGTTCTTCACCTTCTTTTTTTAACCCTACACCACGAAACAGCTCTGACAATTTCCATTCAAGACTGCTGTGCAAGATATAGTTTTCACGAATGGTAACGTTTCTCTCAGGAGCATGTACAATAAAGTAAACAACAGCCATATTGCATGCTGGAAGTTTTCCATTTCCAGATGATCTGCTTCTGTCAAACTTCTCAATCGTTACATTGTAATCGCCTTCCGGAAGCGGCTCAAATTCCTGCGAGTCTGCTTTAATAGTGTCATCCCATCCAAATTCTCTTCCTTCTATTGCCATATTCGTTATCCTCCTTAATTAAATGGTATTGATTCCTTTTCTTTCATTTCTTTGATCATTCCATAGACCTGCTGCCAAGCTCCGATCAGGCAGCCATCAATAAAATCTTTATCATAGTCTCTGATCTTCACATCTGCTGGATAATATCCTCTTGCAGCTACTACATTCTGAATATCCCATTCGTCAACATGATTAAGTTCCATCAGATCTCGCAGCGCTTTAGGAATAGCCGGATCCTGTGCAGGGAATGGTTTCTGTTCTTCCTGTTTAACTGGTTCATTCAATGGAAGATTCATCTGCTCGCCTGTAGTGTAAGTCTGCTTTGCCGGTTCTGGTGCGGGTTGTGCTGCCTTTTGCGATTCCACCTGATATGTTGTCTGTGGCTCTGCTTTTGGCTGTTCAGTTGGTTTGCTTACGATAATGTGCGCAATTGATGAAAAGCTGAACGGAACCTGTTCTGGTAATCCATAACGGTTTTTCGCATCCCAGCAGGCATGATGAGAAGTGTACATCACACGTTCACCGCCCTGTGCTTTTCTCTTCTGACCTTTATCGTCTACTGCAATAGAGAATGTCTTATAATTTGCAAATAGCAGCATATCAGCCCATTCCTTAACCAGTGGCGAAGTCTGTGAAGCTGTTTTCTTTCCAAGCTTCAGTTCCCATCTGTCATAGGCTCCCAACTCATCCGGCTGTTCAAATTTGCGGATCTGGGCATGTGCAGTAAGGACAACATTCACCCCTGCTTCCACAATTTCAGAAAGTTTATTCAGGAATCTTCCAATCTCTTCTTTTGTGTAAACATAACCATTTCCATAGCCGAAATCTTCAATTCCTGTTTTCTGATATTTGTCGCAGATGTTCTGGACGCACATGGATTCTGCCCAGTCAATGGTATCAATGATCAGTGTTTTGCATACATCTGGGTGAGATTTCACATACTGAATCTCATCTAAAAGCATCTGCCAGCTCGTAGGTTTGGGTAATCTTGCTACATTCATGGAATTTGTGCTTCCTTCCGTATCGATAAATACCGGATCAGGAAACTGACTGGCAAAAGTGGACTTGCCAATCCCCTCTGGTCCATAAATCACTACTTTCTTTGCACATGGAATAATACCTTTTATAATTTCCATTTTTAAAATGCACCTGCCTTCCATTCTTTCTTTTTAGGTTCTTCTGAAACTTTCTGTCCAGCTACATATCCATCTTCGATAATAATTGAGCATTCATCTCCAGTACTTACTCTAGTTGCTATAGCCTGAAGACCTTCCGCTTCCAGCCACTCTCCAAACTCCTGCAGTGACTTCATATCCATCTGTTCCAGTTTATCCAAAAGAACAAAACCACAGTTCGGATTTAGCTTTCGTACAATTGCCGTTGATACTTTTAATCGGTCTGAACCAGACATATTGTCCCATTTCTGGCCTCTATAAATTAATTCGCCTTCCCTGACGGATAATTCAGGGAGTGGAAGCTCTGCAGAATTCAACAGCTCCGTTTTTTTATCTCTGGTATCCTCAAGATCTTTTGTCAGTGAATTATACTGATCACGATAAATCTTCGCATCATCTTCTGCTTTTTCTTTATCCAGATTTGCTCTGATTTTTCGATTGAGCTCTTCAATATTGGAAATGTTCTGTTCAAGTTCTTCTGTAGATTCATCATGCAGATCCAATACAGACTTTCTGGCAATATCAAGATCATTTTCTATCTGTTTCTGCTCTGCCAGCAATGCGGACATCTGTTCATTGATACGCTGGTACTTCTGCTCCAACTGATGCAACTGCTCTCGTTTTCTCTGATTTTCCCCATTTTTTGCAAGAATTTCTTGCTGTTGATGAATCAGCTCAGACACCGAAACAAGATCTTTCGGAGCATCTGTGTAATAGGGCTGTTCTTTGGCATATTTTTCTTTTTGGTCCGCGGTACGACCAACATATAAGCGCTCCTGATAAATTTCTTTCTCCTGCTGTTCAAGCTGTGTAAGCTGTGGCCCCACGCCAATAATCTGTAAAAGAATCTTTGCTTTTTCTGATCCAGAAGCCTCCATAAATTTAGGAAGATCTAATGCGAACTGTTCTACAAATTCATTCAAAAGCTGCTGCCCAGCTTTCTGGCCATTGGGATCTGTTACCTTCAAAGCACTATTTTTACCTTTACGTTCCACTACAAGTCCATTGTTCATTACAATATGTAATGTAGGCGGAATCATAGAGCCTTCTCTGGTTGCCTGCGATGGTTTGTAGCGTTCACCGCCAAGTGCCCAGGCAATGGAATCCAGAACAGAGGTCTTTCCCTGATTGTTATTTCCACCAATTACAGTAAGACCATTGGCCTTAGGCTCTACCTTTACGGCCTTGATACGCTTTACATTTTCAATTTCTAATTTGTTAATTTTCATACTCATACTTGTGTATTCTCTCTTTCTCCCTTATAATGAAAGGGTGATAAACTATTATGTGTCTTGGATTCTTCGGAGTGACATCTCTGGAGAATCCTTTTTTTATTGGTTACTATAATTTCTTAACATTTTCTACCTGGGACATTGCCCAGAACGATGCAATCATAAAGAAGACATTTTGCCAAATTGGGAGCTCTATATACTTTCCTGCAAGGATGCAGAGGATTATAATTATGTACTGTTTCATGTTCTTACTTCTCCTCTCTGATCATCTTCATGAACTCTTCGTCAGATAACTTCGCTTCCCTGTAAAGGATTCTCAGTTCTCTAAGAGTAAAAAATTCTGGATTGTTGACTCTATTACAATCTGTCATTGAGCTATATCCCATTAACTTACAGATCTGGTTCTTATTTTTGCCAGCTCTGACAAAGCAGTAAAATCTTTTTGCTGCTTCGTTAAGTGGAGCATCACGGTTTAAAGTTACTTTTGGCATTGTTTATCTCACCTCTTTCTTGATATTTAACATAGATTTTTCTCGAATTCTGTCGAATTGTTTTGCTTGACTACGCATTTTCTTACACCTACTCTATAGTTACAGGGCGCTGGCACGCCCAAGTACAGAAGAAGGGAGGAGAATTTTATGTCCGTAAAAATACCTTATGCATACAGCAATGGAACACTTTCTGTAGAAGTAGTCCTCAAAAATGCTGCTGATGTATTTTTAGTAGATACGGTAAATTTCCATAAATATCAAAGGGGCGAACGCTTTAAATATTATGGTGGTCATTACACGCAAACCCCTGTTCGTATTGCCGTATCCGGTATTGGTAATTGGTATTTAATTGTCAGAGGCAGTGAATACCGATATCGCTTTTACTGATTTGTTTTCCACGAGGCTCTGCGAAACACGGAGCCTCATTCTCTGCTTAACTTTATATAACAAGGCAATTACAGTTGAACCAATAACGCTGGATATTTTATGAATAAGACCAGTCCAAGGATATCCAATCATTGACTTTTCTTTATGTTTCTCCTATTCTTGTATTACAGGTACTGGCATACCTGAATAATTCAAAGGAGTTTTTCATGTTTAAAATATTTTTTATACTTTTTGTTCTCGTATACTTATGTTCAATCATTTCCAACTTCTTCAAAATTCTGCAGCTTGATAAATGTCTTGACGCCTTAACCTCGTTTTTGAACTCAGGAAGATATTCTGCCTATGGCAAAATAATTAAAAATGAAAATTTTGACAAATGTCTATCTGAATTACTTTTTCGTTATCCTTTGATTTGCAAATTTACCAGCTTCTATAGTGACACCCTTTCATATGGCGAAGATATATCAAAAACTTATACGTCTGCAATTAAGATATATAATGATCTTCGTATGAAACGAAATTTTCTGGTAAATGATTTATGTACTTCTTTCAATCCCTTAAGTGCCATCAAAAAGATAATCACTTTTCCGAGTTTACTATTGGAATACTTTGGTTTTCAGCCTAGTGTTCATATCTCCAGATTAATAAATTTATTAGGCTGGATACTGACATATTTGCTCGGTTTATATCAAGATGAAATCAAAACTTTCATCAATTCCCTTCTAAAACACTTTTGATACATAAGTACAGCAACATGAACGTTTGTGAAAGTTCAAAGTTGCCATCTAGCTTCCCTGTTGTTTTAAATAAGATACACAGGGCAGCTGGAATTACTATTGAAAGTACATGTTTTTTCGTTCGTCTCACCTCTTTCTGTATATTCAAATTATCAGTGTCTTTTAAGACACTTTTTCTTTAAAAAAAATTCCCATCGGAGAGTCAAGCTCTAAGTAATCAACTATAGCTTGAATTTCGCTCTGTGTAAATTCGGATATTCCATTACATTTTCGATAAAACGCCGATCTACTTATATTAATCGCTTTGCACAGTCGTTCCTGAGACACCTTTCTTTTTTTCATTTCATATTCAAGTTTATACTTATCCAACACTCTTCCCTCCTTTCAGTGTCTTTTAGGACACTACTAATTTATCACACACATCAGCTTCTTGTCAATGCCTTTTGTGTATTTTAAGACACTTTTTGTTTTATTTTATATTTATATGTTGCGTAAAAGACACATTAATGATATAATTCCATTATCGGAGGTGAAGATAAAATGGAAAATATGGGAGACCGAATTAAACGATTACGTTCTGAAAACAATATGACTTTAGAGGAGTTAGGAAATAAGGTTGGCGTTGGCAAAAGCACAGTAAGAAAATGGGAAAATGGAATAATCGCAAATATGCGTCGTGACAAAATTGCCAGCTTAGCCAGCGCTCTCGGGGTATCTCCCGCCTACTTAATGGGTTGGGAATCAGTCCTTCCCCCTAGTGAAAATACAAAGTCTCATAAAAAAATAATTGATATATATGAACAATTAATTCCTAGCAATCAGGAAAAGGTCCTCACTTATTCAAAGAACCTTCTCTCCACCCAGCAAATGGAAGAAGATCTTCTTGCAGCTCATGCCCGGACAAATGTTGAAGCTACTCCTGAAGGGCACAAGCAGGATATAGATATTATGAATGATGATAGTAAATGGGAATAGAAGGGAGATGTTATTATGCTTTATCCATTCATGACACTAAATGACAATACAGAAATTGTTCATTCTGAGTCTCTTCAAAAAGACGGTAAAGAACAGGTTGAAGTCCGTATCGAAAAACCTGTTTACGGTGGATTCCATTCCGCTTCATGTTGGTTGCCTGATTATAAGTGGGAAAATATTGATGGATTCTCTGATGAAGAAATTAAATATTTTCAGGATTATCTGGCATCCGTTGCACACATTATTATGCAGTTAGCCCGTGAAGGAGGATTTGAAGGAGGTATGGATAATGCCTCGAGTTTTTAAGATTGGTTCTTATATCATATATTTCTGGGTAAATGAAAATGATCCTCTAGAACCAGTACATGTCCATGTATGTGAGGGCATTCCGTCTCCTACCGCAACCAAAATATGGATTACTCGAAACGGCGGCTGTCTTCTTTGCCATAACAAATCAAAGATTCCAGCCAAACAGCTTCGATTCATTATGCAAACTATAGAGGCTCGAAGCAAAGATGTTCTTGATCTCTGGTATGCAACATTTCATCAGATCAGCTACTACTGCTAATCTGTACTATTTGCTTAAAGGGGTGATCCCAATTGAACTACGAACAATTACTGACTGCTGCCGATCAGGAAGGATTGCTGGTAAAAGAGCAGCCTCTTACTGAGCACGACGGCCTGATCCGCGGCAGGCGTGTTGCTATTAGACAAAAAATTGCTACTCAAAAAGAAAAATCATGTGTTCTGGCGGAAGAACTTGGACACTACTATACTTCTTCCGGAGATATTCTGGATCAGTCCAAGGTTGAAAATCGCAAGCAAGAATACCGTGCACGGCTTTATGGGTATAATCTAAAAATCGGACTTACTGGTCTGATCAGAGCTTATGAATCTGGGTGCAGAAATCTCTATGAGATGGCTGAATACCTGGATGCCACAGAAGAATATTTAATGGAAGCTATTGATTGCTACAAATCAAAATATGGACTATACGCTTCGATTGATAATTACCTGATTTATTTTCAACCATTTGCAGTAATAAAGATCATTGCTACTGAATAATTAAAGCCTATATCGTTATAAAAAGTTTTCCTTCTTTACGCTTGTATATTACATTTTATAGTAGTAAAATATTTTATTATACAAATCTTTTCGTATATACCAATGAATTAATTCGCTTTGGCGTTTTAATAAAAAATTCAGGAGGATACCTACATGAGAAGGAAATTATTTGCTGTACTATTATCAGCAACACTTGTCACATCATCTACGGCAACGGTATTTGCCAAAGATATCACTATCACTGTTCCAAATTACGGTACTGAGGAAAGTACCACAGAAGAAAGCACTACAGACTTGCCTGAGGCAAAAGAAACAGTAACTAATTCTGACGGTTCCACTTCTTACACGCTTGATAAAAAGCAACAGAAAAAATGGAAAAAATATCTGAAGAATAGTTTTGATGATTACATTAAACAGATTTTGGATGATGATAACTATCCTAATGTCGATAATATTACCTACAACGATGATATGACAGAATTTGAAATTCAGCTTACATCCTCTGATCTGGCTCCATCAGAATATTTTATCGGATTTCTTCCGTTACTCATGGCACCGACATATCAGCAGGTTAATGGGGTTCCAGAAAAAGATGTAGATTATAAGCTTGTAGTGAAAGACTCTTCAAACGGTGAAGAAACCACACAAACCTATGCAGAAAATAAAGCTGACTGGGAAAGCTTCAGTTCTTCCTTTACTATGTATGCTGAAGACACTCAGGAATAATCATTTCAAAGCACATTAAAAAAGGAGAAGATTTTGATGAAAAAAAAGATTTTTGCAGTATTATTAGCCGGTGCTCTCGCTCTTTCACCATGTGTTCCTATTTTTGCAGATGCCAAAGATGATAAAATTGCGCAATTAGAAAATCAAATCAGTGAGATGCAAAAAACAATAGATGAACTTCAAAAGCAACTTGATGAAGCTTCCTCCGGAACTAAGTCCACATCTCAAGATACATATAAAATTGGTGAATCGTATGTGGTAGAAGGCCAATGGAAAATCACAGTTGATTCTGTCGAAGCGACAGATGATCGTAATGAATATAGTGATAACAATCCGGCCGCCGTTTATCTTGTAACATACACTTATGAAAATCTTGGTTATGACGATGATCTCATGAACGGACTATATATAAGTCTGGAAGACGGTATTGTTGATAATGCTGGAAAAATGGGGTATTCATATCCTGGCACTATCTCAATGTACCCACAAGAAACGCCTGTCGGTGCCTCCTGTCAGGCTCAGGCATGCATTGGTGTTGATAATGCCGGAAGTTTCAAAATAAACTTTTATACTTATGACAGCAATGGCAAAAAACAATCTGCTATTTTTGAAATTGATGTTTAATACGGAGGAGATAAAATGAAAACTTGGAAATTAGTATCTGGAATCTTATCCATTGTGTTATTTTTTATGGTTGCTTTTCAATCATGTGCTGCTGGTCTTAATAACTCTCTTAGTGAAACAGGCGAAGTGAGCGGATCTGCCGGAATCATCGTTGCTATCATGCTCCTTGCCGGAGGCATTGTATCCATTGCAACTCGCAAAGGCAGTAAAGGCGGGAACATTGCACTTATTGTATTATTTGGTATTGCTACCTTTTTCGGTTATACATTGGCAGGAAGTTTTTCTGATTTAAGAATCTGGGCAACTTGGTGCTTAGTTAATGTTATTTTAGCAATTGTTTCACTCGTAAAGCAAAAATAATAAATAAAAAACCGGCCCCTGCGCCAACAGGAACCGGTCAATATCTCCGAAGAGATACCACGTTTGCAAAGATATTGTATCATCTTCGGAGCAGTTACACAAGCCGAACGTTTGTGTGGCTGTTATTTTTATACCCAAAATTAAATAAGGAAGGTGATAGTATGGCAACTGCAAAGAAACTTCCATCTGGATCCTGGAGATGTCAGGTGTTCTCTCATTTTGAAGAATGTCCCCAGTGTGATGGATCTGTAAAAAAGAGGCGTATCTACAAGTCTTTTACTTGTAATGATTCTTCTGCCAAAGGAAAAAGGAAGTGTGAGGCTGAAGCTGCAGCATGGGCAGCTAATAAAGAACAGTTTTCGAACATACAGTCAATCGATTTCGGAAATGCTATGGATAACTATATTAATTCCAGAGAAAATGTATTATCTCCAAGAACAATATCTGAATATAGAAAAATTCGCAGAACATATTGTAAAATTTTAATGGAGAAGAGGATTGATCTGATAACGCAGGATGATATACAAAAGGCTATAAATTATGAGTCTCTTACTCATTCGCCTAAAACAGTACGAAACATACATGGACTTATATCAGCAACCTTAAAGGCATACCGTCCTGAATTTGCTCTGAATACGGCTCTTCCAAAGAAGAAGCATGTTGAATTATATATTCCTACAGATAACGAAATAAAACAGCTTCTTGAATTTGTAGAAGGAACTGAAATGGAACTCCCAATTCTTCTTGCTGCATTCGGTCCAATGCGTCGTGGTGAGATCTGTGCACTGGAGTCCAGTGATATTTCCGGAAGTATCGTTCATGTAAGTAAAAATATGGTTCAGAATCAGAACATGGAGTGGATTATTAAAACGCCTAAATCTTATGCTGGTGACAGATTTATTGATTTTCCTGATTTCGTTGTTGAAAAATGGAAAGGGATTAACGGAAGAATTGTAACTCTTAATCCAGATATGATAACAAAGCGTTTTGAGCATTGTCTGAAAGATGCCGGTCTGCCACACTTTCGTTTTCATGATCTTCGTCATTACTCAGCTTCTATCCAACATGCTCTTGGAGTTCCTGATGTGTATATCATGCAACGTGGAGGTTGGAGCAATGATGGGGTTCTGAAAGCTGTGTACAGACATGCCCTTTCAGATAAAACAAAAGAATATTCAAATATTGCGAACAGTCATTTTAATGACCTATGCAACACGAAATGCAACACAAAAAATAAAAAGCCTTGAAAAATCAAGGCTTTTTGAATCGGGGCAACAGGATTTGAACCTGCGACCTCACGGCCCCCAGCCGTGCGCGCTACCAAGCTACGCCATACCCCGCAACGAATATGAGTATAACAAATCATTCCTGTGATTTCAACTCTTTTTCTGCAGAATTTTTTAAAAATCAAGCAGGAAGAAACCCACTGTAAATTTTACAATGAACTTTCTCCCTGTTTATCTTATGTATATGTTCTTTGAATGTTACCTATGCTGTCATAACAGATTTTTCCAGATTATCAACACGCATCACCAATCCATTAACTATCTCTCTGGTTTCCTTATTCTCTTTTCTATAGCGAAGTTCATCCGTATGTGCATCAAAAAGAACAGATATCTTCTTGCCGACATCATTTTCCAGTTTAAGTTCTATATTTTTCACATCTTCCTGGAGTTCCCTGATATCTGCTTTCATATTTATGATATCGCTCTTCATATCTGAAATATCTCTTTTTACCTCGGACATATCATTCTGAAAACTGACTATACTTCCCTGAATGGAAAAAAGAATACTTCTCAGTTCTGTATCTTCCACTTTCTCTCCCTCCTTTCTCGCCATCAGTACATTTTGTTCTCTTTAGTATGAATTTCATTGTACCATCGAAAAAGGAAAAAGTCCATGTCGAAATTCTAATATCTTTATAAACAATATAATTACAGTTTGTGTATAAACAATCCACTTCTAAGCTTCGGTTCGAACCATGTGGATTTCGGTGGCATCAGTTTGCTTTCATCTGCGATTTCCATAAGATCTTCCATGGAAGTCGGGTACATAACAAATGCTACTCCACCAGTCTTATCCGCAATTGCAGCCAGTTCCGCAGCCTTATGACTTCCGCCAACAAAAGAAATTCTCTGATCTGTACGTGGATCCTCAATTCCGAGAATTGGAGTGAGAACTTTTTCCTGCAGGATGGATACATCCAACTGTCCCACTACATCTTTTTTCTCATATACATCCGGCCACGCTTTCAGGTGATACCACTGTCCGTCCACATACATTCCCATACAGTGCTTCTCAACAGGTTTACACGGAAATCCCGGCATCAGCATCAGTTCGAAGTTAAATTTCAATGCTCCGAGAAATGCCTTCACAGTCAGTCCATTCAAATCCCTGACTATTCTGTTATATGGAAGAATACAAAGCTGATCGTATGGAAATACAACAGATAAAAAATAATTAAACTCTTCTTCTCCTGTATACCCCGGGTTCTGCTCTCTTCTCTTCAGGCCTACTTTTACAGCAGACGCTGCACGGTGATGTCCATCTGCAATATAAAGAGAATCAATACCTGCAAATTCTTTATTTACTTTCGCAATAACTTCCCTATCCTCAATCACCCATACTCTATGCGTGATCTGATCCTCCTCTGTAAAATCATATACTGCCTCATGGCTTTCTTTCCAGTCATTCATCAGTTTGAGCAGAGCTTCCGGATATCTGCATGCAAGAAAAATCGGTCCTGTATTTGCATTACAGGAATCCACATGATGGATACGGTCCTGTTCTTTATCCTCTCTGGTAAGTTCATGTTTTTTTACCACACCATTCAAATAATCATCAATCGAGCTGCACCCTACAATACCCGTCTGTGTTTTACCTCTCCTCACAAGTTCATATATATAGTAGTATGGCTCCTCATCCTGAACAAGAATCCCTTTTTGCTCCATATTAACAAGATTTTCTTTTGCTCTTTCATAAACCCGTTCATCATATAAATCAATTCCCGGCTCCAGATCCATTTCTGGTCTGTCTACATGCAAAAAAGATAACGGATTCTCATCTCCGATTATTTTAGCCTCTTCTCTGTTTACCACATCATATGGAAGTGCCGCTACTTCTGCTGCCTTTTCCTTTACAGGGCGCAATGCTTTAAATGCATGAAATACTGCCATAGTATTTTCTCCTCTCTTGTACTCTCAATTCCACAAAACAAATGAATAGAAATATTTGTGTTTATTCCTATTAAATGAGACGCACGTTGCTTATAATTTTAACATATTTCAGGTCCTATTTCAATGTTCTTATTGCTATACCTAACTTTTTTTTGAAAAACCTAAAAAATTTTGTATTTTCTATTGCAAAATTTTTTTATTATGGTATTATAGAATCAGAAATTAAAGGAAACCACAAGATAATTTTTAGGGAGGTCATTTTATGACAGAAGGATTAAAATGGACTGTAAATGAGGTTCCAAAATCAGATGATAAACATCTGGAACTGATGTCCGAAGAAAATGTAAAAAAAGCAAATGAATTCCACAAAAGTTTCCCACAGTACAGTGTGACACCTCTTCAGAATCTTTCTTCTCTTGCCAAATATTTAGGAGTAAAGAATATTTTCTGCAAAGATGAATCCTACAGATTTGGATTAAATGCATTCAAAGTACTTGGAGGCTCCTACGCAATGGGACGCTATATTGCAAAAGAAGTCGGCCGCGATATCAGCGAACTGCCATATAATGTTCTCTCTTCTGATAAATTAAGAGAAGAATTCGGACAGGCTACATTCTTTACTGCAACAGACGGTAATCATGGACGTGGAGTTGCATGGGCAGCTAACCGCCTTGGACAGAAAGCAGTTGTAAGAATGCCTAAGGGAACAACAAAGACTCGTTTCGATAACATTGCCAAAGAAGGTGCTACTGTTACGATCGAAGAAGTAAACTATGATGACTGCGTAAGAATGGCTGCAGCAGAAGCTGCCAAAACAGAACATGGTATCATCGTTCAGGATACCGCATGGGACGGATATGAAGAAATTCCATCCTGGATCATGCAGGGATACGGAACACTGGTTCTTGAGGCTGACCAGCAGTTAAAAGAAATGGGTGTTGAACGTCCGACACATGTATTTGTTCAGGCCGGTGTTGGTTCTTTAGCAGGTGCCGTAGTCGGTTATTTCGCTCATAAATATAAAGATAACCCGCCGGTTGTGGTTGTC
>OKVF01001346.1_pt1 | contig 19265 bp, 11 predicted proteins | sample 1604831 | NCBI WGS metagenome assembly OKVF01 (sample SAMN01760980, study PRJEB22395) | human gut metagenome
TCAAACTCTTTAGCCTTTTTTTATTACATTATTTGAGTACTTGCGAAACTTGAGTGAATTACAAATAATAATTATAATGATTTATTATTTTATTAACACAATTTAATACTGTTAATTCCAGACAAATTGAAACAATAAAAACACGATATTTATATTTTTGCATAACAACATTATAAAAACAATAATAATATGCTAAACTTTACTACTAAAATTAAGACATTATGTCTTTTCGTTATTTCACTTTTATTTAGTTCAGCTATATTTGCTGACACCTATCCAACTTCTGACGAATTGATCGGACGCTATCATTTCTCAGGAAAATGTTCTGTTGAAGCACCGAGTATCCCTGCCGTTAATGACTACGATGTAGTCATTCTGCCCGCAGAAGGAGATAATAATTTCTATATTTGCGGCATGTTCGGATTTGGTGGAGGTATTCTAACGACTTACAATCCTGAAGATGGCACCTTAACATGTAACACAGATGGATATCTGTGCTCAAACCTCGACATGTATTCAACGGGCGCCGGATATTGGTTCATGTATTCATGCACAGAATCTCCATGTATCATGGAAGCTAAAAATGACAATGGCATCATCCTGACAGCAACTACGGGCTTAACGGGAATGGACTTGCTTTCCAGTGCAAATATTATCTATGAAGCTGGTTTTACGCTGACTAAAAAATCTGTCAACATCCCAGTAGAGGAGGTAGCGGGTTCCTATGATTTCAAGTCTACCTCAGGTCCAATCTTGAGTTTTATAGATGAGGCTACGTCTGATTTTACGCTTGATATCACCGCTGCTGGAGAAGACAAAGTAAATATTCAAGGCTTATTTGGTTTTGACGATGCTGTTGAAGCTACTTATATGAGTGAATCCGGAATTATTCTTCTTCCGCATAATTACACTTTTTCTAATGAAATGAAAATGGGTGATGATGAAAATTATGGTTTGATGAATTATGAACAACCATATCCCTATTTCCTCGTCAATGAAGGTTCACTTGAAACGCCAAGCAGTTTCGTACTGAATAATGGTGTTGATGAGATCTTAGGAATGCCTCTACAATTCTCATTTACAGGTGGAACAGCAGTAAGTAAAAATTCAGACGCTGTTCAGTCAATTAGTTCAAATGATGTAAATATCTCTGTATGTAATGGTACAATAAATGTAGCAGTTCCTGAAAAAGAAAATATTACAGTCTATTCAGTCCAGGGAACCAAAGTCGGTTCTATCAATGGTCAGAATGCTTCATTCAGCAATCTTACTCCTGGATTATACATTGTTAGTGCCGGTAAAACCAATGTAAAGGTAAACGTTCGCTAACTTATTTTTAAGTCCATAAGAAGAGAAACAGCGGCCTTTGACACCCTGTTTCTCTTCATTATTATTAAAGGTACAAAACTTTCATAATGAGAAGAAACCACCAATTTAAGACTTCCACATTCAGAACGTCCTTCCAATCGGTATTGCCTTACGTATTGCCATTTATGTTCTGTACGCTATCCTCTCAAGCAACTTTTGCCAATCGTTTTACTTCCATTCGAAACGGTTCGTTTTTCCAAACTCAGAATAACACCAGAAGAGTGACTGTCAAAGGTACCGTTTACGATAAGGAGACTAATGAGACCATGATTGGAGTGTCTATTCGAGTCGCAGGAACGGATATCACGACAATAACAGATATGGATGGCAATTTTGTTTTATCCTTACCCGAAGGTAACTATAAGCTGACGCTGACTTATATTGGATATGACAAAGTAGAATGTGAGTTCGATACCAATAAACCCGATAAACTCAAACGTATTGAAATGTCGACTGGTACCACTAAAATACAAGAAGTTGTAGTTACAGGTATCTATCAACGAAAAAAAGAAAGCTTCACCGGTTCTGCTGCCACTTTTGAAGGTGTAGAACTTAAGAAGGTGGGTGCACAAAACATTTTGCAAAGTTTGAAAACCTTGGATCCTTCATTCAAGATAGCTGATAATATTCAGTTTGGATCTGATCCTAACAGAATGCCTGATATTGAAATTCGTGGTAAGAGTAGTGTGATGGGGCTTAAAGAGCAATATGGAACAGACCCTAATCAGCCTCTTTTTATCCTTGATGGCTTTGAAACAGATTTGGAGACAGTTACCGATCTTAACATGAATCGTGTAGCCTCCGTGACCATTTTGAAAGATGCGGCTTCAACTGCCATTTACGGTTCAAAAGCAGCTAATGGTGTTGTGGTGATAGAAACCATTAAACCGGAAAAAGGACGCCTGCGGTTAAGTTACAAAGGTGACTTCAGCGTCACAGCCGCTGATTTAACTGATTACAATCTGATGAACGCCAGTGAAAAGCTCCAATTTGAAGAACTGGCAGGTGTTTATACTGATTTGACCAATAATCCTCTCAACCAGTTGCGTTTGGACAATCTTAAAAATGAAAGAGAGAAAGAAATTGCACGAGGAGTAGATACCTATTGGCTCAGCGTTCCTTTACGTACGGGATTTACACAGAAACACAATGTCTATGCAGAAGGTGGTGAAGAAAACATACGCTACGGTCTCGGATTAAGCTATGGCAACACCAAAGGAGTCATGAAAGGCTCAGACAGACAGACATTGGCCGGTAATCTTGATCTTATATACAGAACAGGAAAGTTTCAGTTCAGTAACAAGTTAACAATAAATTATCTTGATACGTCAGACCCTACTGTACCGTTCTCAGACTATGCCCTGGCCAGTCCGTATTACAGAAGTCATAACGCTAACGGAAGCATAGACAAATATTTATATGTGCCGGAAAATGACACGGAGTCACCGGTTGCCAACCCTTTGTGGAACGCCCATCTCAACAACTATGATGTCAGTGACAACTTTGGTTTTACAAACAATTTCATTGCAGAATGGTTTGCTACCCGCGATCTGCGTGTACGGGCTAAATTGGGTTTGACAAATGAGGTCGGCACCTCTGACACAAGACTTTCCCCGCAGCATACAGACTTCGACAGCATGTCTGACACAGAAAAAGGTTCTTTCTCACATTCAGAAACCAAGAATTTTCAATATGAAGGTGATTTGTCTGTTACATTTGGTAAACTTATTAACGACAGTCACATGGTCAACCTGGTAGGTGGATTTAATTTTTCCAATACACAAATAGAATCAAACGGCTATAAGGCCGCCGGATTCACAGAAGATCAGTTTGGTGCGCCGTCATTTGCCAACAGATATCCGGATGGTAGCAAACCTACGTATAACGAAAGTACAACACGCGCCGTCAGTTTTTATTTAAATGGAGGCTATTCCTATCAGGACCGCTATCTGCTCGATTTGAACTATCGTCTTGACGGTGCTTCAATGTTCGGAACCAACAACCGTTTCCGTAATACATGGTCTATGGGTATCGGCTGGAATATGCATAAAGAGAAGTTCATGCAGAACACTGATTTATTCCAGCTTCTGAAACTCCGTGCTTCTGTCGGAAATCCCGGAAACCAGAATTTCTCAGCCTATCAGGCTTTCACAACATATGAATTCAATTCGCTGATGACCAACGTATTCGGAGCCGGCATGCTGATTTCATCATTAGGAAATCCTGATTTGATGTGGCAGAATACGCTTAACTATACAGTTGGTACAGACATAACCATGTTTAAAAATCGTCTCAATATTAATGTGGATGTTTTCCGCAAAATCACAGATCCTCTGCTGGCTGTTATCACAACCCCAGGTTCTACCGGTATAAAAAGCGTATCCATGAATGCCGGACAGCAAACAACAGATGGTGTGGAAGCGACTTTACGTATCTCTCCCATTTATGATACCAAACATGGCATCAACTGGACTATCAGTATCAACGCCCGCACCTACAACTCATGGTATAGCAATATAGGTAATTCTTTCAGTGCGCTCAACAAAGAAGGCCAGACTGCAGCTACCGGAACAACCCGTTATTATGACGGAGGAAGTCCTACCGCCATTTGGGCCGTACGTTCAGCCGGTATTGATCCGGCTACGGGAAAAGAACTGTTTATCAAGAAAGATGGAACATATTCTTTTGATTATGATGTTAACGATGAAGTCGTAGTAGGAAATGCACAACCCAAAATCGAAGGTGTCATCGGAACGACATTCTATTACAAAGGATTTTCACTGGGATGTTACTTCCGCTATCAGCTCGGAGGACAGATTTTCAACTCTGACCTTTATAATAAGGTAGAGAATATCGATCTTGCTGATGTAATGTACAATCAAGACAGACGCGCTTTATATGACCGGTGGTCCAAACCCGGACAGGTCGCACAGTTCAAAGGTATTTCACTGGTACAAAAAACCGATAAATCCTCCCGTTTTGTCATGGATGAAAATACATTTTCCGGCGAATCATTCAATGTCGGCTACGAGTTCCATCAGGATTTTATTAAAAAAATCGGACTTTCCTCACTGACCTTGCAGGCAAACATGAACGATATGTTCCGCATTTCTACGGTGAAAGCCGAAAGAGGAATTGACTATCCGTTCGCACGAACAGTGTCTTTCTCAGTTTCAGCAACATTCTAATCTTCATTCACATGAAACAGATTAAATTTATTATACTTTGCACTACTATCATGTTTGGTTTCACTGCTTGTAGCAAATGGCTGGACGTTAAACCTTACGATCAGGTGGCGGAAGATGACCTTTACAGTACGGAAGAGGGATTCAAGAAAGTGCTCAACGGTGTCTATATTGATTTAAATACAGACGAACTATATGGTCAGACTTTGACTGTGGAAATGGTCGAGATTATGGCCCACTCTTATCTTGTGGACGATGACATTCTGACCTGGGGTAATTATATAGATCTTGACAACCGTAATTTTACGAGCGAATATTGGCGTAACCGTTTGGACAATACATGGAACAAAGCATACGCCTTGATACGCAACTGCAATACCCTTCTTGAAAAAATGGATCAGAAGAAATCTCTGTTCACCGGAAACAACTATAACATCATCAAAGGAGAAGCTTTGGGATTACGAGCTCTGTTACACTTTGACATGTTCAGACTTTTTGGTCCGGTATACAAGCTAAATCCTACAAAAGAAAGTATCCCTTATTGTACAACGACATCACTACAGGTTCAGGAACTACTTCCGGGTAATGAAGTCATGCGTCATGTTATTGAAGACCTTGAAGCCGCTTCAGAATGTCTTAAGGACGACCCTATCATTACATCAAGCGACCATCTGGTCAACCACAGTACTACCGGAGACAATTTCCTTGAATACCGTACGCTCAGATTGAACTACTATGCCATACAGGCCCTGCTCGCGCGTGCCTATTTCTACATATCTTCTTATTCTGACGGAAACCAGGCCGAATACAAAAGATTAGCCCAGCACTATGCCGAAAGTGTCATTAACGTGGCCTCAGAACATTTCCCGTTTGTTGATAAAGCCAATATTCTGGGCTCACCTGAAAACGTAGACCGCATCTTCGCTTCCGAGCTGATTTTCGCATTGTCGAATACCAATCGCAATCTGATGTTTAAAAACAACAATGATCCTGACCACCGTCCGCAGCCTGTGCTGACAATGGATCCTGTTCTCCTCGAAGCACCCTATTTCGGAGGTGGCGAAACAACCGGCGGTTCAACGGATGACTACCGCTACATCGCCAACTGGAAGAAAAGCGGTAACTCATACTATTTCTATAAATATGCAGATCTCAATGATGTCAGTCTCATACAAAATACCATGGTACCCATGATACGCCTGGGAGAGATGTATATCATTATTGCCGATCTTTATGACGATTACAGCGAACGCCCCATCATGGGACAATGGGCAAACAAACTCAGAGAACACCGCGGTGTGGAGAAAATGGACGAGTCCACCTATGCTCCACGTTATCTGGTCTACGAAGCTGTGAGAGAATTGTATGGTGAAGGACAACTGTTTTTTTTCTATAAAAGAAACTATTCATCCATTCTGACTGTGTATGAATCACCAAGTCAGTTTACAACGCCATCTGAGAAATTCTACGTAGTACCATTACCCGATACTGAAACAGAAAACAGACAATAACAACAATGAAACATCACATTATAAAAAAACTTGCAGGACTTTTCACCGTATGTGTCATTTTAAGCGCATGCGACGAAAAAACTCCGGAAACTTATCATGCTCCCGACGGAATATACTTCAACAACCTTTCGTCAAGCCAGGTCCTGACAGATACAACAACTCTATCATTCGTCTATCAGCCGGACGGGACAGAATATCTTGACATCCCGGTCAAAATACAGACCATAGGGTTTCAATCTGACGAAGATCGTCCTATCAACATTAAAGCCTACTCAGACAATGCGGTTGAAGGTGTTGACTATTCACTAATTACGCCGCCTATAATTCCGGCAAACACATCTTCCATAGATTATACCGTACGGCTTATAAAAACAGACGCCTTACTCACCGAAATCAAATCAGTGACGCTTGAGTTGGGAAGTAATGATTATTTCAGCACATTTCTGCCAGACGTGTCTACTGGTGATAACAATCATCCCATTGCAAGTCGGTTCACATACCGTATAGATTTTTCCAATTTCTATTCAACACCACCGGCCGGTTGGTTGGAGGAATACGTAGGTGTCTTTTCCGAACGTAAGCTGCGACTTATCTGGAAGCTTTTCGACAGCATCATACCCCGCGAAAAATTCAATGAAAAAGGAGCCATACCATTCAACCAGTGGGTCTACATGAAAAATGAGCTGGACATCTACATGACAGAACAACTCTATATTATGTTAGGGCTTATTTCTGGAGAAGTCGACTCTGATGCCTTGGTAGATCCAGATGCACAAGGCGACGACAGAGAATTACTTGATTTTACTCCTATTACATCAGAATATTAACAAAGAATTTATATGAAGAAATTCTGTTTACAATTGACCCTGGCTGTCATCACATGGCTATGCGTCTCTGCCTGTGCCGAAGATAAAGGTAATTACGATTACAGAGACCTGAACGATCTTACCATAGATTTTGACGATTCTTATTCTGTCATAGCACGAGAAAATTTCACCATAGAACCTGAAGTGACGGCCAAATCCGGATTTAATCCGGATTTATACACCTATGAATGGAAGGTATATGATATAAACGGAACGCAAGAGCCCACTACTCTCGGTTCTGAGCTCAATCTCTCAGGTGAACTGATATTGACTCAGGGTGACTACAAGCTTGTTCTGAATATCACTGAAAAATCTACAGGCATCTATTATCAGAAGACAGCTAATCTACATGTTGACACGCCACTGTCATCCGGATGGCTTCTTCTGTGTAACGATAATGGTAGAGCATGCCTTGATATGGTATCGCATATTAAAACAACAGATAACATTTATCACGATTTGTTGAAAAATACAGATATGGAAGACTGGCAGGAACCGCGTCAATTGCTCTGTGACCCGAAAATGGCCGAACCATTTTATCTCATAACTGGAAGCGGAACAACCCGATTAAGCAATAGTGACTTTATATGGAATCCCTCTTACATGATTGCCAATGAATTTGGTACTGGAACATTTACGGGCAGTGTAGGCTGCATGGCTGCGCAATTTCCTGGAAAAGTATTGATAGATGCTAACGGCAGAGTGTACTATTGTAATACACTTACCGGCGACGGTCTGTTCAATACTGTGCGTTCAAATAAATTTTATGTATCTCCAGCCGTCGGTTACAATGCCCTTGCCAACCAGTTCGTTCCATTCTTCCTGATGTGGGACAAGAATAACAAGCGTTTTGTCGTCTGTGCACAAGAGTTCATAAGTATTGGTTTGAACAACCTTAGCGATGTGGCTGTAAGTGATCTGGCTGGAGACGGATTTCCCACAGTCAATGAAGATTTATTCAAGTGGCCGGGCAAATCAGACAACATGAGTCTGGTACATATGGAAAATACCAAGTATGACAAGAACATGAGTGGAAATGGTGTGACCTATGCCATTCTCTCACAAGGCAACAAACGTTATCTTTACGGCATCATTCTAGGTGACCTGTATACTTTTGTCGACACCAAATATGGTAATACTTACGAAAAAGCCTATTACGTCGATCTATCCAATTGTACCGATATAGCCTCTGCTACTCATTTTGCCTTCAGTTCCTTGAAGTCATTTATGTACTATTCTGTGGGTGGTAAAGTTTATCGGGTGAACTTTGCCAACGGCAGTCCGTCTGCCGAACTGCAATTTGAACTTCCTCAAAGTGAAGAAATTACCTGCCTCAAGTTCTATCTTTGGACACAAGACGACAAAAACAACAGAACCTATGATTTGATTGTAGGTAGCAAAGACGCAGAAAACATGAGTCATCTGCGCATTTATGAAGGATTTAATTCAGAAGGTAACTTCAAAGATGCCCAACCGGAAGAAGCATACAGCGGATTCAAGGATATCATTGATGTTATCTATCGCGAGAGCATAGTTTACCAACAATAAATAACCAATTAGTAAACAAACTAAACAAATTATACACACATGAAAACTATTCTAAAATCAATTCTCTGTTTTGGCTTGCTTTTACTGGGCATTCCGGCAGAAATGAACGCTGACATCGTTATCAACATCAAGGTGACAGACCCGACACAGTCAAAGGCTGTCATTGTTTACCAAACCACCATTGATGAGATTCCACTTGACGAACAGGGTTGTGGAAGTAAGACCTATACCAATATAAATGCCATGTATGCTAATTTCTTTTATGGTATGGAGTCCAAAAAAATATTTTTCGAAGACGGCGATCGTATTAACATTACTTTCAATGGCAAGGACTTTCTCAACACTATGAGGTTTGAGGTTCAAGGGGGAAAGGAAAAAATATTCAACTACCTCAATCAAGTTAAGTTGCCTAGTGTAACAGACGATAAATATGCATTACCCTTTGACCAATACCTTAAGTTGCTTGAAGACAAAGAAAATCAGGCTCTGAAGTTACTCAAGGCCTGGAAACTGGATGAACTTAATTCTTGTTTCACCGCAATGGAGAAAGGACGAATCAAATATACTTATGCTTCAGGAAGCATGATGTATGCCGTAGGTCATCCTCTGATGGCAAAAGACTCTACCTACCGTCCTGATGAAGCGTACTATAACACCATACGTCAAAACTTTGTCGAGAACGAAGATTGGCTGGACATCAAGGAGTATCGTGAATACATGAAAGAAACAGCCAATATCTTAGGTTGTGGAAACAAAGACATCAAGTCCATTTATGAGAAAACACTTTGTCAGATGAACTATCTGGCTGACAATCTGCAAAATGATAAGGTACGTCAGACCCTTTTGAACGTTTTGGCCATAGAACAGGTGGAACAATACGGAACTCAAAACATCGATGACCTTCTTAGTATCTACAATACTTATGTAAGTGATTCTACGCTTCGTTTTATGTTCAAGGAAAAGTGTGACTCCTGGGATCTTGTCCGTAAGGGTAAACTTTCTCCTGATTTTAAGGCTTGTGACCTTAACGGAAAGACCTACACATTGGCTGATTTTAAAGGAAAATATGTTTATATAGACCTGTGGGCTACATGGTGTGGTCCTTGCCGTCGCGAAGCTCCTTTTTTTCAGAAACTTATAAAGGAATATGAAGGTAAAAACATTACCTTTATCAGCTTGTCTACGGACGCCAAGAAATCTGATTGGATCAACATGTTAAGTAAACAGAAAATGAGCGGTGTCCAACTATACCTTGGTGCTGGAAGCGATTTCCAGAAAGCTTATAGAGCAGATGGTATTCCTCACTTTATTCTGCTTAGTCCTGAAGGTATTATCATCAGCAATAATATGCTCAGACCATCTTCTGAGGATATAAGAAACTATTTGAATAAGCTTCTTGACTTGAAGTAATCTTTTTAGCTACTCCATACCGTATTTGGTATGGAGTAGTTTCTTTATGGCTCTTCACAATCGTCCAAAGATTTGCATTTCAAAAGACACTTTCATTTTATCTTCTTTCATGCTTTTACATGGAGTCAGTCCGGACATGACAAAATTGATTTTCACACATATCTGCTTTCACCAACTATTGCTACTTATCTTATAATCTTCTTTAAATATTTTATAGCTATTCGATTTGATGATGTGAGTAGGTTGTATATCAGATTATTGGATGGCATTAGAACTGTACTTAAACCATGGTTTTATCGTTGAGAATATGAACTTAAATCACTGTAAAATCAGCTTTTTATGTGTTTAGCATACATTGTTTCCTTCCGTTTCTGCAAGTTACTTGCCGATACATTTTTTAACTATCTCAGATTATCATCACGTTATATTACATGGGCAAATATAAACTTTAAACTTGTAGTAAGCCTGGGTAGGATAGAAGCCAGCTTTTGGACAGGATGGTTTTTATCTTTGCATAGTTTCTCCTTGTGAAATTCATTTGAGTGTTCAAATTTTGTTGTGCTTTACATTTGGCTTCCATTCTTTTTGAATAGCTTCTTTGTGTTCAGGACTATTGATATAAAGTGAGGTACTTGAGTATTCCTTACTAAGCTATATCAAGTTCGTGGAGTAGAAGGCTATTTCAGACCGGAGGGATGGCAGGATGTCGATGGTTTAAAGCGCAACAGAATGTAATTTGTAGTCACCAAGTTCTATGAAGCTGTTGAGAAGGAAGTTATGCTTATACTTCTCTTTGCCGAGATTCATTCCTCATACACCGATTTTCGGAAACAGGCATAAATTCCGTCGCGAAGGTAAATGTTGAGGCTTGTCTTTTGCAAGGTCAGGGCTTCGTTTTGCCACAAAATCTCATATTTCTACTAGCAATCCACTTACAGGATAGTAGATGTATCTTTGCAGGACTTTCTTACCGGCAGCTTCAAGTGCATCCTGATAAGCTTCAAGCTGCCCTGCATACCATCCGGCAAAATGCTCGTTGTCAGGATCCAAGATATATTTTATTGCCATTGGATTATTCTTGAAGTCAACAAGTATATCACCCTCTTGTGTCTGCCATACAAGGTCTATGCAACCAACAATGGTTTGTCCGTCATAATCCATACGGAAAGGACGTTCGTGATAAGTTTTAACCGGTTTTCCATGAAGCAAGACCAGTTTATCATAGAGATTTTTCCAGGCTGACAGTATTGAATCCGTATCTGTAAGAACTGCAGAAAGCCCATAACTGCGAATTATCTCATTCATGTCAATTTTGTTTTCAGAAGGATTTTCTTCTATGCCTGCAAATATCTGATGGATACAATTACCCACAGTTGCCATATCCTCAGGATTCTTATTCAAAGGGATGCGTTGTTCAAACTCGTAATACTTGCCTATTTTACCACATTTGCGGATATGGCTTGGTGAGATATACCGCAGTTCTCTTTTCTTAAAATCAGGTTCATCAATATTTAAGTGCATGGACAGTGTATTGTCTCTATCACCATAGTTTTCCAGTTTATCAAACTCTTCCTGAGTCAAGGTGAAATTTTTAAAGATATGACCTGTGCCAAACACATCCCAGTCGCCTTGTTTAGGTATGGTTTCAGAGGCTGTATTCACTCCATTATCCTTGGGCCATTGTAACAGTTTCATTCCCCTTTTAGGCTTCTCTATGTTAAGAATCAGTACATCCTGAGGCCGGGTCATTCCTACGTAGAGTACACGGTTTGTTTCTGAAAGCATTGCCTTATACGCCTGCTTGAAACCGGCAGATTCCTCAATGACAGAACTTATTTCATCTGGGACATTTCTATCTGTACCATATATCCATGGTGTCAGCCTTATGAATACGTTAGGATAAGGATTCTCAGCTGTCGGTTCCTCAACGTGAACAGGATGCACACCATAAGTCTCACCTCTCACAGCTTTTTTGAGATCGGATACGTTTGTATTGAGAGACATCAGAATGACATACTTCCACTGCAGTCCTTTGCATGAATGGTAGGTATGCAGTTGCACACCATTTGCATCACCGATACCCGTTGGTGAAACAGTCTCAATATAGGCAATAAATCCATCAATCGTAGCCGGAAGATTCATCTGTACACAGTGTTCCTCGTAAATGCGTGCGGTATTGATGATGATCTGCAAACAGGATATTCCAAACGCAGCATCTGCTTCTACCTTCTTAACTATATTAAAGAGGTCCAACATGATAATCATACTCTCAACAAGTGAGGAAACTGATTGTTGTTGTAACTTAGGCCGGATAGTCAGTAATCTACGAATTAGTGGTACTTGAGCAAGATAATCCTCTGTTTTAGCATCGTCATTGGCATCATTCAGGATCTTTTCCTCAATAATTCTCCTGGTGTTGTAATCTTCCTCTGTCAGTATGGCTACTGTTGCTTTTGCCAGACTATCCTTAGTGCTGTCCACAATATGTAAGAGTGATGAAGTCAAAGTATAGGTATACGAATTTATGATTGGGGTATCCTCTCTGCTCGAAGGTATTTCATACTGTTTCAGTTGGGATGCAACATCGGCAAGTGTAGCATTAGCACGTGCCAATACAGCTATCTCATTGGGCTTGACTCCCCGATTAAGTAACTTCAGAACGTGTTCCGCCACACCATATTCATCACTGTTGACAAAATAACGGAGTGATTCCTCATAGTTATCATTCTTACGATGTTGTTTGAGACAGATGTTCTTTTCTTCAAGTATATCTGCAAAAGTCTTTCTGAATACATCATTGTTCAATTCGACAATGTCAGGGAGTGAACGCCATGATGTATCCAGCGTATCGGTATCACAACCATTTTCTTTCTTAGATACACTATCTACAACAGCCTTGGTAAGCGCGATATCGGAACCACGGAAACCATAAATGGCCTGTTTAAAATCACCTACCCAATAAGAATGTTTCATTAGGTCGCTTAGAGCATCGAATATCTTCACCTGAATTGGAGAGGAGTCCTGGAATTCGTCTACGAACAGATAACGGTACGACTGAGAGATCTCGCTGGCTATGTCTTTATTCATCATAAGCAGACGCATGTACTTTTCCATATCGTTGTAGTCGAGCAGATTCTTGTCGCGCTTGAATTGGGCGAAATTCTCTTTCCAGCGTTGTGCAAGGTCGAAAATCAGACGGATATACTTTTCCTGCCTGTCGTAGACCATTCGACTTGTCCATAGTCCGGCCATACGATTCTGGAAATCCTCGGCCAGCGGACCGTATCCCTTAGGAGATCCGATGGTTGAATCGATATTTTTCAATATTCCAAGTGTTGGACGGTCAAGGCGTCTTTTAGCCTGTACTAGTGCTTCTATTCTGTTATCGTTTGTGGCACTTTGTTTTCTGCTACGGAGAAAGGTCTCATGCTCCGTAATCACCGCCTTCAGCTCTTCGTAAGTGAAATTGCAGTTGCTGTCTGCTTTCACAAACTTACGGATATAGTCAAGCGATTCTTCTTCGCTCTGTTTGAAATCTTCCAGTTCGTAATTGGTAGCAAAACCAATGACAGCTTTTAGGTGGTCTTGCCAGAAATCATAATTGATGGCTTTCTTCACTATATATCCTTCTGTGACGCGTATATCAAAATATCTAGCAAATCCATGCAGTACCTTCAATTCTTCGTCTGTAGGAAGTTCCGACAATGACTGTGATATATAATAGGCTGTATCTTCTTCTGCCATTATACCCATGTTAGGTGACAGTCCGAGATGGAACCAATATTTGCCAATCATGCGTTGACATACACTGTGAACTGTACCAATCATGGCATGATCCAACTGTATTGCTGCATTATAAAGGCCCTTATCATAAAGGAAAGCCTTTGCTTTTTCCTTAAACTCATTGGCCGCTTTAGTCGTAAAAGTTGTCAGTATCACCTGTTCAGGCTTTACTTTTTCAGACTTAATCAGATTGGTCAGGGTTTCTGTCAGTCTGTATGTTTTCCCACTGCCGGCTCCCGCATTGATATATGTTACGTTTTTCATGATGTTTTAATTATTAAAAAGTACATATTGGGAAAAGAAGTTCTCTTCCTTCATATTTTTTTCTTCGTCTTTTTTCAGAGGGAAGAGTCCACACGATTCAGTGTCTTTCACATATTGAAGTTCATCGTATGCTCCATTGGTTTCCACGACTCCGCATTCCAATTGTTTCTTTCGGTAGATGACTGATTGTCTAAGTTCTTCTACGATATTATCCCGGTTCTCAGGAGTTATCTGCGTGCAGTGCCGTCCTTTGAAAACTTCTTTGCTGTAAAGGCGGGCTTCAGGCATAAGGAAGTAGGCCACACGTCTTACCTCGTTCCTTTCTTTCTGGCCGAGCATAATTCTATATAGTTCCAACTGCACGGAGCGATTGCTCTCCAGTTGATCCTGATATCCTTTTGCCCAAGTTGTCCATTTAAAGTCGAATACTACAGGATATCCTTCTGCATCTTCGAGTGTCATATCGATGAATCCCAGTACATCACGTTCTCCTTCATTTTCTTCTTTATCGAAAGCATCCGGAAGGCCAAATTTCAAGTTGGCCTGAACATACTGCTCGCAGCCAGTTACCTTAAGGTCATTATCCTTGAGTATTTCCAGAAGAGTGTCCAGACAAACGCGAAGTTGTTCATGCAGAAGTTTCTCTTTCAGTCTATTCTCTGCTAACTGCAGGATTGCCCCTTTTGCTTCGACTACTTTTATGTATGCTACATCATAGTCCTCCATGCGTAAGGCAATTTCCTCGGGGGTAGCATACCGTTTACCCTCAGTGGGGCTGAATAATGCCTCAATCACTGCATGAGCCACATTACCCAAGGTCGTCTTTACATCGGCCATCTGAGCCTTACCATCGGCCGTGATGTTCAGCATCCTTTCCATCAGATAGTCAAACGGATGCTCCACCAGTGTAGCAATACTTGTCGGGCTCAGATGGTCCGGCCATTTCAGTTTATCGGCATATTCAAACTTTAGTTCTGCTGCCACACCTCCATTCTCAACAATTTCCACTTCGATCATGTTGCCGGCATCAATTTTAGGTGTAAGAATAAACTTTTCTATATTCTCCACCTGCTGTTCCAGACGGACAATTAGTGGATGCTTTAAAGTACTTTCTCCACCTTTTGTTTTGCATACTACCAGAATAAGTTGGTCTTCAGTCATGCGAAGTGGTGTCATTCGCATGTGTTCATGATAATGACCTTCGTTGGCTTCATCCCATGGAATTATATAGTGCTGTTCTGTTAATTTCCTCTTTTCTGAAGGATAGAGGAATGCGCATTCCAGAGTATGACTGTCACCGCCTTCGACCCCCAACCAGACAGTTTTTTTAGTTACTGTAGCTATTTTAGCAGGAGAATCTATTACTATTCTGCAACCACGTTCAGCTTCAGCATTAGTATATGATCCCTTTTCATAGATGGAGCTGATCCATGAGTCTATAATCTTATAGTCGATTGTTGGGGTATTGACAGTACCCAACAGAATATGCAGTGCATCACACATGCTTGCCACTGTCATCAGTTGCTCTATCCACTGAATGCTATCATGGTATTCTTCCATAAGATGGGCACGCTGACGTGACCAGGCAGACAGTTCGCTTACAAAAAGACGTATATCATCCGTTCTGATTTCTTTTACGTTTTCTAATGGAGGCAGGAAGATATTTGCCATCCTCTGACGCTTCTTGCAGTCTTTCTCTCGTATTTTCTGCCGCTCGCCTTCTGACAATGCTTTCTGTTCCTCGTTGAGATAGATGAACTTGCCGTCTATATATTCTTTGACCAGCTGCCTGCAGGTGTCGTTTCTGTACCCTCCTTCGGTGACAATCGATTCTGCAAGTTTTGAGCGAAAGAATCTGTCTATAGGATGCAATGGCATGTTTAGCCATTCAATCAATGTATTTACATTAAGCGGAGAAGAAAACATTCCGAGCCCCATCACAAACAATTGTGTCAACTGAGGAATACAATCGGTTGCCACACTACCGGTCATTGGTTGATTCATTAGCATTAGCCAGTTATCCATTTGTTTGTTGTTTGCATTTATCCATACATCCACATCATCCATTTTCTGGTATGATAGATATTCGCATGCTGTACGTTCGTCGGAAAACTGATAAATAAGCAGCGAACTGTCATTTTCATCCAGTTTAATTTTACCTTGTTGACCTTCTGTAATAAGCCGGCGTATCCTACTCAAGTTGTTTCCCATATTACCAGCTTCGGGAATCTGTTCAATTTTAGCACCCTGCTGTTCCAGAACAGAAATCAAGGTACAGACTGCCGGTTTAAGCAGGTTCTTTTCACAAGCGAGCTGCAGTGTCATTTCAGAGCAGTCCAGTTTTTGGGACATCACCTGTTCTGCGACGGTATGTAGTCTTCTTGTCATATCGCTATCACTCTTTTGGCAGAAGTATTTCTCTACACCAATTAGCACAGAGATACGGTCACTAATATCGTCCCCATTAAAATTCCAATCAGCAGAACGCAACTCATCACGCCATCCTAACATAGCCATAGACGTACTGAGTCCTGCGACCCTGAATGACTTAGCCATTACATTATCTGGATGCACACTCATATACTTGCATACGGCATCATAATAATGAGCTATGCGTTCATATACTGGATTTTCTTCATAATGAAGCCCCAAGCGAAGTTCAAGCAAATTGGTTAAACCAGTCGTATTAGTCACTACGGTGTCCATCATTACACCTTTCTGCGTAAAGACATGTCCGGAGTATTCTGGTGAAAATAATATTTTCATGACGATATGGATTTATAAGTATAGATTAAATTCCAGATTTGTTATTTCTTAGTGCACAACGACCGATAAAATTAGCTGTTTTTCTGTAAATATAGATCTTATTCTTTAGTTTTTTCATACATCTCATACAAATATTCGAGATATCAGGACCTTGCTTAGAGCATCTCATTTAGCTACCTCCATACTATCTTAACGAAATTAGTTGTACGCGGAGAGTATATAAAATGGTCCAATAGATTTTGCTTCTGAAACGCTAATTTTGGAATAAAATCATCTGTCTTTTAATAAATCTCTATAACTTTAGCCACTGAAGACAATTGAAAACCAATAATGAATCTAAAAAATACTATTATGACATATTACAAAAATGATAATCCATTACTTAATAAAGATAAAAGCAAGATATTTGGCTATTTGATATGGACTTATACTTTGAATAATACTGATACCATAGAAGCAGTTAACTCGGAGAATAAAAAAGTCTATCTCGGATGGGAAAATTACAATAACTTCTCAAAAAATAATAAATGGTGCAGATTATCTTCATTGAGATTTGATTACTTCCAGGAAATAGAAAATTCTGGAAAATGTTTTGTAGGAGTTCAAGAAAACAGTCAAGGACAAAAATGTTACCGGATTTTTAAAACTCGATTCAGTAAAAAATTCGGAAAAGAAATATTAACTCATCCTGCAATATCCCATGATTCATATTCAGACCTGCAATGGTTGTCTGGAGAAAAAGTTTTCAAAGTATTCAATTCATCTGGAAAATGCTCTATTTTGATTCCTCCGAAACGGGAGCAGTGCAATAATGTTCCTTTTCACGATCGGAATATTGATTTGTATGCTCTATTCACCTACTGGCCAAAAACGGATTTTGGAGATTATAAGGATTTTATAATTCACGATAAGGTTTTATTTGGGGAAAAAGAAGATGGAACATTCGATATTATTTCTTCAGAGGGAGAAATAATGTCTGAAGCATGGTCTGAAGTACAAATCAAAGAAAATGGTGTTTCATTTCGTGATAAAGACAACAAACTTACAGAGATTGCTTTCGCAGAGATCCAAGACTATTATGATAAAGAAAACCAAGAGATTTTAATTGACATGGCAAAGGCAAATAATACAGATAATGAATTAGGGACAGATGATAATTATGAGCATATCTGGTGGATGTACAAAAACTGGCAAAAACAATACGACAATACAATTCAAATCAATAGCCCAAACAGGATGATTAATGAAGAAGAGCTGATACTGTGTTTAAATCAGAAAAACCGTGAAAATACAGCTTATATCGCACGATATAAGGGCCGTGATTCTACGTATCATTCGATAGAATGTAGATTCGAATTAACGGACGAAACTATAAAATTGCGTAAGACACTAAAATCAGGAAAATTACCCAAGGCTATGCCGTATCGTCCAGAAATGACAGACGAGGAACTCGTAGAATCATTCAAAGCTATCGACCCAACACTATGTGCCGAACAGTCTGATAGTGAAATACAAGACAACAATTATAGTAACAAACAAACAAAAGAAAAAACAATGACAGCCATACAAGAAAGTTGTATCCAACCTATTTCTGAACTTATGGGAAATGATTTTGCTAATAAAGTCAAGCTAGTATATGAATTCTTATCTATTTCATTCCCTAAGGACAATGTTTTCAAATGTCTTATCCTCTTATTTGGAGATAACATCAGAAATATTAAAACATATAACTCCGAAATAGATGAGCTGCTAGAGTCTTCGGCAATGGACCAGGCAAGTGAAATTGAGAGGAATATTAATGCAAACAAAGTACGATATCTTGCTGGCGAACAGCTCAAGAAATTTGATCTGTCCATTGGCTATCATACCAAAGTACAAGCCATGCCTTATATGGAAGCCTTGAAAATTGCTTTGAGCGAAACACCAGACAGCGAAGAACTATCTGGTTATATAGAGGGTCTACAAGCTGACTTGAAGCAAGGACAGGCTGAAAGAGAAAAAGGACTGGCATCCATAATTCTTACACTCCTTTTAGAAACCAGGTAAGAGGATGCTGATGTTGCAGAACAGACCGAGACAAAAACGGTAGAAATAATATGCATAAATAACCACAACTATAATATAGATGACACCACCACTGAAGAAGAACTTTTGGGAGGCAGGAGTCTCAGGAGATTCATCAGAACGGAAAATTATTTATTAATATTTTTATCTGATGCAGAATGTGACCATGACGGAATTTATGAAATAAAAGGTGAAGGTGAGTACGGATATTAAATGATAGGCCAAAACGCAAACGGTGATATGGTCAATGGGGGAAAACGGAAAATATTAATAACCAAAGATCCCGATAATGGATTATATAAAATAGTTGACGAGGTGGTTTGTATTGCTTATCATGAAACAAATAAACCTACAAACAATCAAAATCGTAGTGTCATCTACTTTAATCTAAAGTCAATCACTAAAAGGTAAGTCTTAGGTAAATATGTATTATAAAAGATAAAACTGTAACCATACTATTTTCCGCCTTGACACACATCGCAACCTAACATATCTTTGCG
>OKVF01001348.1_pt1 | contig 19256 bp, 15 predicted proteins | sample 1604831 | NCBI WGS metagenome assembly OKVF01 (sample SAMN01760980, study PRJEB22395) | human gut metagenome
AGGTAACGGACTATGTATTTAAAATCCGATTGATACTGGCGAATTGTCGTTTCCGACTGACTGGCTAGGTTAATGATACAAATGGGATGCTCAGGAATCCATTTTGTAAGTTCCTCACCAATATCTTCCGGAAACTCCAGCATATCATTCAGACATCTTGGCTTTTCCCATTCATTCTGACTGTAATTCAAAACCAATGTGATGACCGGGCTTAATTTCTGTGAATCATTAAGTTCCTTTGTCATCGGATTTGGATAATTTCCGGTTTTCCGATTACTTTCTTTCACTTCTTTTATCTGCTCCATATATTTAGCGTGCTGGTATCCCATATCTCGTACCGGCATAACATTATTTTTGTCACTCTGATTTTCCAGACATAAGAAAAAACTTCTGTTGTTCTTCTTACACTTCATCGGCACATCCATCTGCAGCTGTCTTAGTTTATCATCCGATACGGCTTTCGTAATCAACTCACCGGGTTCTCGCGACAACTCTTCTGCTGACACATAACACCTGCCACCAAATAAGTTGACATTCACAATGTCTGAAAATACATCTTTGTACTGTAGTAAATTTTTCTCTGCTAAATCTTTTGCTCCCAAATAATATCCTCCTTTTACTCTCCAATCCCATACTCGCATAACAATTCTTTTTGGTAGTCTGTATCCATGATTGCTTTTTGTATATCTTCCATTCGATTATCTGCTAACAAGCAGTGGTATAATGTGTTGATTTCCTCGATCCCTTGTGAAATGCCTTTCACTATTCCACGTGCTTCTCCCTGCTCCAGACCTTGGGCAATGCCTTTTTCTATTCCTCGTGCTTCTCCCTGAGCAATTCCCTTCTCTATTCCTCGTTCCTCATACATATCTAACAATACACACATATTGATTTTTCCTCCTTTTCCTTCTGTTTTCTCAATTAATTCCTTTGCTTTCCGATATCTCCTGTCATTTGTCACCGCAGACAACCAATCTAAAAACGCTTCCGGGTGGTCTAACTCAAACTCTGTTGTTTGAAAATATTCATCCAGTTTCCTTCTGTCATTTCCACAGGACAGATAACGGACTATGTATTTAAAATCTGATTGATACTGGCGAATTGTCGTTTCCGGCTGGCTGGCTAGGTTAATCACACAAACCGAATACGAAGGAATCCATGGCTCCAACTCACATTTCATATTCTCTGGAAATTCCAGCATATCATTCAGACATCTTGGCTTTTCCCATTCTTTCTGACTGTAATTCAAAACCAACGTGATGACCGGACTTAATTTCTGTGAATCGTTAAGTTCCTTTGTCATCGGGTTTGGATAATTTCCGGTTTTCCGATTACTTTCTTTCGCCTCCTTGATCTGCTCCATATATTTGGCGTGCTGGTACCCCATATCACGCACCGGCATAACATTATTTTTGTCACTCTGATTTTCCAGACATAAGAAGAAATTTATATTATCCTTCTTACACTTCATCGGCACATCCATCTGTAACTGGCGAAGTTTATCATCAGAGACGGCTTTCGTAATCAACTCGCCGGGTTCTCGCGACAACTCCTCTGCTGACACATAACATCTGCCACCAAATAAGTTTACATTTACAATGTCTGAAAATACATCTTTGTATTGTAGTAAATTTTTCTCTGCTAAATCTTTTGCTCCCAAACAGTATCCTCCTTAATTAGTCAAATTCTTCTGTTTCTATCATTACAAGGAGAACATCTTCGCCCCACCCTTGTTTGTATATATACTAGCACAATCAAAGCGTAAAGTCAATATATTTGCTTACAATTGTCAGGCGACTTACGCCCCTCAAAAAGAGCCAAAAATCGTGCCAAACAAACCAAATTTCGGCATATAAAAAGAGCGTAAAACGACACCCCCAATAGGAGGGGCGTTCTACGCTCAAAGTTTTTTTCAAAACTCGTCTTATATTACTTCTTTATCTTAACTTTTTTCACCGTGCTCCACTTACCGTACACCTTTTTCTTGCCATTCATTTTATAGGCACGAACACGAATGTAATACGTTTTCTTCTTTTTCAGTTTCTTAATGGTGTACTTGGTTTTCTTTGTCTGTACGCTCTTTTTCTTTTTGAACTTTTTGTTTAGGGCATACTGAAGCTGGTAGCCTTTGACATCTTTAACCGCATTCCAGCGAACAACAAGTTTTCTGCCTTTTTTATTCTTTGGCACTTGCAAAATAACCTTTGATAATGTTTTCTTACCTGATATCTTATCCGAGTTATCCGGTGTCGCCGAAGGTGTTACCGTTGGTGCTATGGTCGGCTTTAAAGTTGGAATTGCAGTTGGAACAGCAGTCGGCTTGACCGTTGGCGTCGCCGTCGGTGTTGACGTTGGTGATATGGTTGGTGTTGGTGTGGCATTTGGTACCACTTCCTTTTCCAACACAATGCTATTATTCCAAAGCTCATATTCCGTTTCTTCCTGTTCTACCTCCAAATACAATATCTTCGTTCCGGATATATCATTTCTTGTAGCTTTGTTCCATATCTCCACAAGTGAAATATCTTTCGATTGTCCCGATGATAATATTCCCATTGTTTCTGTATGTATTACATTACCGTTTTCCCCACCATCTTTAACAACAAAAGATACATTTTCTGCCTCGTTGCCACCATTATTGGTTACTGTTATTAAATATTTATTTTTCGCTGCAACAGCAAGGTCACTTGTTACCGTTTCAATCGTTTGTTTCGCTGTCAAATGCTGTTCAAATGTTTCATCCGATGTAACGGAAGCCGTAATATCTGAAGTAGTAAAGTCTGCCGGAACAGAAATCAGTATCTCCTGTTCACTCTGCATACCAGCAGCTAGTTTATCTACGAACGGCCCCTCATACAACACATTTCCGGAAGCATCTTTTACTGTAATTTTGACGTGGTTCAAATCGGTTGTACCGGTATTTGATACAGTAATCAAAATCGGATTTTCTTTGTCCGTACCAAAACTCAGAACATCATAAGCAATATTGGTAATCTCCGCCTGACTCCGTTTGGTCTCATTTTTATATTTTAATACCGTCGCACCATATGGATTTTCTTTTGAAGTATCCACTTCCTGCTCTGTATAAACAACTCCCGGTTCTTCACTATTTTTTAAGAGGGCAAAGCCACTGACATAGCCCCCATCTTCGGTAAGCGCAGCAGCAACGGATTCCTCTCCTATCTTTTGTTTATAAATTTCACTATTAAAGTTATCCTGCCCAATCCAGTAAACAGCATCTTCATATACGTCATAAGATGAACCGCATGCGATTTGTAAATCTTGTGTCTCCCCACCGGCATAGCGCATAAGCGTTCCATCCTGAATAAAGTAAATCTTTCCATTGATGCATTTTACTGCCTGCATTCCGGTATCCGCAGTTGCGATTGTTTCACCATTTACCAAAAGGGTCTCCCCCTGAACCATAGCCAGTGAAATTTCGTCTCCAACATAACCATACGCAAAGTCACTGACTGTATCATCGGTACGGTATAATTCTTCCGGAGCAGACCAACTGTCCTCAGTCAATTTGCTTCGATAAATCTTCGTCTTGCCTTCTTCTAACAATGCATCACCAGAAGAATTTTCACCCCAAACGGCATACAAATCTGTTCCGTCTGATGCAAACTGGTATTTATAACTCCAATTTTTTCCTGCTTTTCGCAATGTAACAACCTTATCGAAAGTTTGACTTTCTTCATCATATCTTGCAACTTTTAATGCCAGGTGCTGCAGGATTTCCTCCTCGGACATATCTTCCGTAATTGCCACATCGCTGTTTTCGTACATCACATAAGTAAATCCATTGTGAGAAAACATCTGTGCTGCCGTATCCAGCCGTCCCGTCTTGTCAACCGGTTTGCCATCACTCCATGCACCATTCTGATACAAACGGTACATCAGTGTTGTCTGACCGCCGGAATTTTCCTCTGTATCATCCAAATAAGTCATAAGTGCTGTTCCGTCCGCAAATGTCGTTATTGTCGGCTTTGCATTTTCATAAACAAGCGCTTCCTGTGCCGAATCCAGGAGATTCTGACTCTTTTTAACCGATTGAATCTCTTTTTGAGTCACAGGTGTACTTCTCTTATATGTCATTTTGCTGATACTTTTTGTCGTCTTACCTAAGTTTGGATACAACTCCAATCGGGAAAACTTCCAGTCTTTATATCCTGACAATCCCGGCACTATCGTATCTGCCTGAATATAAAGTTTTCCGGTCAGATAAGCCGACACGGAATTCGAAAAACTCTTCCATGGGAAAGAGGCTTTTCCGCCGATTTCTCCCTCAATACCGCCTTTTATATCAACAACTACCGCGTCCGCGCCCAAGGTGATATGCGGCTTGATTGCAAGATTTAACTCTCCACTTGGTGTAATGACTTTTTGCGGATTCATCGTAAGACAGATTTTTCCATCAACGCTTCCAGAAACACCAAATTCCGAATATACAATCCACCAAAGCGGCACTTTTACACTTCCGCCAGCTTCCAATGCCGCCGTCATGCCACCTTCTTCAAAACCGATTACACTGCCATTATCATCTAATTTTAGTTTTACATAACCTACCGCATTGCCATTCACATGAAACGCCGCACTTCCGTTTACTTTCTTTAACTTTCCTCGAAGTTTGGAAAACTGATTCCATAATTTCGTCGTATTAACTTTCCCACCACAAGATTTAACCAGTGATTTTACTTTCTGATACGATTCACGCCAATAAGTGTCATTCGGATCTTTTTTCACAGTGGCACTATTTTTTGACTTGATTCCTAATAATACTTCCGCCGTCTTATTCTTGGCATCAATATTGACTGTCATGTTAGATGCATCGAAAAAGGATAAATCCATCGACATTTTTTGTTTAAAAATATTGAATGTATTGTTGCCAATACTGATTTCCGGTCCTTTTAATTCGGCAGAGCCAAGGTTTGAAAAATCTGGCAATGACTTTTCAATGTTGGTAATGTACTTCTTGTCTTCAGCACTAACATATGGTGTTGGCGTAGGTTTTGATGTTTGGGTAGGCGTCGGCGTCGCATGTGATGAACTACTTTCCCCTTTGGAGGTAACTTTTCCTGCATAACTCCAAAGATTAGAAGAGGAAAGATTTAAATGCAAAGCGGGCCGAACCGCAATATCAAAGTCGACATCACTGTACCATCCGTCGTCATCCACTGCATTAGAACTGCTAACCCCCGGCGACCGAAGCCACCACAAGGCAGCGTAGCCAACTGCATTCATACCATCTTTACCCGCTACATATGCAGTATTCTTTGCAACTCTTGTTTCACTATCTGTTCTAAACTCCCCATTAAATCCATAGGAACTATTTCTGGCTTCCGCAATGGATAAAAGATATACTTTATCCACAGTATTCATGCCCCCCTCTGTCCCATAGTCCGGATTATCCTCGTTCACAACTGTTGTGTTCTTTATTGCAGCCTGTTCTGCCGATGTAAATGCCGTATTTAAAAATGTATCATTCAACCATGCACGAAGGGTACAAGTTGCCCATGTCACATCTATACGTTCCTCATTATACGGCTTTGCATCCAAGTTCTGGTCTGCCAGCAAAAAGGCATCATTTCCTTTCACGGACAGGACACGCCATTTAATCGGTTCTTTTTGGTCGTTCTGGTCAGCTTTTCCATCGCCATTTGTATCATTCTGCCAGTAGTTTCCAAAATAGATACAATCCCACGTTGTTACACCGTTTCCATCGGTAATTGGATTTTGTAAACTAACTGCTGCCTTAGCCGGTGTGGATTGCCCCAGCGTAATCTCGCACAGGGAAAGCACCATTACCAGTGCAAGTAATCCTGCCAGCAGACGGTTTGTTTTTCTTCTTTTCACAAAGATTCCTCCTTTTTTTGCTTCGCCTGATTTACATTCTATCGTTAAAACGAATTGGCAAATTACGTTTACAAAATTTTCCATGTAGTATATGTCATATACTAACACATATCAAGTAATGTTTCAATAATCTACTTTACAAACGCCACATTACATGATTTCCTCCACAACCTTCCGCAACTTTTCCAAACTCCCATCAAACAGCCGCTCTGCCAATGCATTTATTTCATAAACCTGCGTCTGCTCCTTCGTCACAAGAGGCTGACAGACAAACTTTGGTTCAATCCGCCTTATGGCACCCTTTTCCACGCACTTTTTAATAATTGTATAAGTCGTATTGCGGTTCCAGCCAACGCGCGCTGACAAAATCGGAACAATTTCACCCGCGCGGAGTTCACCCTCCTCCCACAAAAGTTCCATCACCTTAAGTTCGGATTCGCATAACTTAATGCCCTCTTTTTTATTCATCAGTCTCTTCCTTTCTCATTGTGAAATCTGAAAATGCTGCCTGACCTCCCTGCGCTTTCGTTGCATAGCAGAAAAGTCCCGGACGCACACCGCAAAAATGATCCAGCTTAAAATACAGAGAAAATGGCTCTGCAAAAGTCTGCCAATTACCATCCTGCTTCCACTCAAACACCGCCGTATCTTTCATCCTTGTAAAATCAATTCTCGCCCGAAGTGTAACTTTGGCAGAAGAAAGCAGAATTTTCTCCTGCACAGCCGGCAGACTGTCATCTTCTTTCGGGTTCATCTGTCCATCTGCCACACCGTCTTTTGCCAGTTTCACAAGAAAATATTTTCCATTTTCTTTTGTAATTCCGGCCAATGCATAGTCGCTTTGCAGCATACAAAGTCCCGCTATATCGCCATCGGATAACGCCGAACCATCTACGGTTACTGTTACAACACCTCCCGGATACGGCATCCTCTGAGTCAACGTATTTGGTGCCTGTGTTACATTATTGCATATTTTTCCGGTCTGCAAAATCAACCGGTGATTCAAAAGTTTCCACCGGCTGTCATCCGGCACATGATTCCACTGCCAGTAATTATGAAGAGAAGAAAAATCTTCATCTCCATATAAAGGTGCATATTTGTAATCCGGTTTTGCATCCTCTAAAAGCAGTTTATCTTCTACTTCTCCATCTACGCCAAATACCGGAAAATCATTTTCAAAATGAACCAGAACAAGAACCGGCAGTCTTCCCACGGCACCGCTGTCACGGAACAGCATAGCATACCATTTTCCACTTGTCGTACTTACAATTCCTCCCTGGGCAACTCCCTGATTGCAGTAACCGCCGTCAGTGTCAAGCACATCACCACCGGTATAAGGACCTGCGAGCGAATCACTTACATAACAGGCCTGTGAACGTCTCGTATTGTCCCCCTTGCGGTAATGGATAAAAAACAAATAATATTTCCCATTGATTTTGTACCAATGGGTTCCCTCGTAACCAAGATACACTTCATCCGGGTCCTCAACCAAAAGTTTATGTAAACCGCCCTCCTTCGGCGCCGTCATTTCCTCATTCAATTCCGTCACATAAATCTGACGGTTTCCGTAGGCAAGGAAAGCACGTCCCTCATCAAACAAAAGCGAGCAGTCATGGTAAAAGCCCTCAATTTCATTTTTCTGCCATGGACCTTTTAAGTCCGGTGCACGAAACAGATAAGTTTTTCCCGTGTCATTGGCAACAAAAATCAGATAAAACATACCTTTTTCGTAGCGGAGTGTAGCAGCCCACATTCCTTGTCCATAAGCATTTTCACCATTTTTTAAGCACTCTTGATCCGTAAGTTCAAGCGTCTCATACACGTAAGAATATATTTCCCAGTCCGCCAGATTATAGGAGCGCAGAATCACACATCCCGGCATAAAATGCATCGTGGTACTTACCATATAATACGTGTCATCCACCCGAATTACATCCGGATCCGGATAATCCAACGGGAGCACCGGATTTACTTTTTTCCATTTTTCTTCCATTTCTGTTCCTCCAATTCATGTAATTTGCGAATTTCTTCTGTCTCAACCGACTCTTTCGCATATCTTGCCTTTTCATATAATTGAGTCAAATATTCATCCGCCTTTTCCCCGGATAAATAAGTCTCCTTTAGTTCCTGCGGCGTCTGTGAGCACGGAACCGAATTCTTTTGTGCACCGGCTTGAATCTGTTTGTAAAACGCCTTTCGGACAAATCCATCGTTACCTGCCGGGAACTTCTTTTCCCGTTTTGCCACCGGTACAAGCCGTATATGTTCCTCATCCTCTTTTGTAATGGTCACCTGTTCCACAAATTCATAGGAAGGCTTTTTGCGGTGAAATACCAGATAACAAATCAATTTAAAAATGCCATAAGCAGCCAGAATAACTACCGCCACAATCAGTACAATCAATACAGTATACCGCAGTAGTGTAAGCCAGAAATTGCCCTTTTGCTCTTCCTGCTGCTGCCGTACCACAGTCTCTCTGGACTGGCTTTCCGGTCCCGCTGCCGGCTCTTCCTTCTCTTTTGTTTCCGCCACGGTAGTCTTTTGCTTTGAATCCTTTTCAAAATTCCACTCCGGTTTATATCCTGCCGCCACAAATAAAAGCAAAACCGTAAGAAATCCCGCAGCATAGAAAGGAATCCAGTCCTTTTTGCGATTCACATTTATGCGGCGTTTCGTTTCCTTAGAAACACTTGGATTGCAGCCTACTACAAGATACTGCCCACGCCAGTATTCACCGGCAAATCCAACAACAATCGCTGTCAGATAGAAAATACTGCACAGCCAGAAACTATCATCGGCCGCCTCTAAAATAGTTCCCGGCATCATAAAGAGTCCGGCTAACACAAGTGCCCCCACATGACAGGACGCAACTTTTCTTTCCTCCCGCTTTTCTTTCTGATAAAAATGCCGGTAAAATAATATTGGCACAAAAACAAAAAAAACAAAACGCCCATAAGAATACACATCACCAGCATCAAACCAGTGAACCAAAGAGGTAAACACTCCAAGAATTAACAACTCATAATAAAGAAATGCCAAAAAACGGCACCGCCTGCGAATCTTCACTACATCCCCCTCCATTTCACAAGACATTTTGCAATTGACGGAGGTATCTCCCGAAATTCATTATCCTCTCCATACTCCGAAAAAGTTGGAGCAATCCACGTCAAAGATTCGTTCCGGTGCAGCATATCGGAAACTGCCTTTTGCATTGGCTTTTTTCCTGCCGCAGAAATGAGAATCACATGCTGCTCCCTGCGGATTTTTTCGCACTCTCTTATCACAAAATCTTCCCCTTTGCTAAGAGGGTGCTCATAAGAAATCAATGCCAGAGCACGGCGTGCCGCCGCAATCTGGGTTCTTCCGGTTCCTTCCATGGAATATTTCTCATCACCGGAAATAACTAACTTTGTTTCTACACCTTCTTTGCTTAAATAATAAACAAAGGAATACGCAAGACGAATACTCTCTTCCATCAAATCAACAGAGACAAAAACACCGGGCGATTCCAGATTGAGCAGGATTACGACAGGAGTAGAAGCCGTATATTCCGCTGTTTTTACCTGCCAATTCCCCATTCTCGCCGACGCCTTCCAGTGAATTTTACGCATCGAATCTTCCGGCGTATACTCTCGGACACCACCACTTAAGAACGGGTCTTCAAACAGTGGCACATTCGTTTTACACGAACCTGTCATGTGCCGGAACACCGGCATCAATTTTCGAATATTCATACGGGACGGGTATACCAAAAGCGAAACTTCCACCGGAATTTTGTGGACAAACGTATGACGGCAGAACAAATCATAACTGACTAGTTCTGCCTCTTGAATCTGATAAAATCCACGTTTTTTGCAGGTAAATTTTAATTTTCGGCGCACTTTCTCAAAGCCATCCACACTCATGACATCATTCCGGTAAAAATGGTCTGAAACCGTTCCGCTCTCCGCCCCCTCAAACTGCAAAAAGCGGGAGGCTAAAAACTTCACACACATAATCGGCAGACCCATTTTTTTCTTATTCACTGCTGTTTCATATAAAAACAACGTATCGCCCTCTCCTGCCTGTTCCTCCGAAAAGGCAAGTGTCACTTCAAAGTTTTCCATCCAATGTCTGCTGTAATGAAACGTATGAATGAAATAAACGGTAAACAGCACAAGGGCAAGAAATAACATGATTATCACTTGGCAAAATCCTCCGTCGGTGCTGTTACAAAATGCGTAATTTCCTCAATGTAATCGGACGCTTTTTTATTTGTGCTGTACACGTCTTCCAAAATCAGCCGGTGTGAAAGCACAAATGGTGCCAGATACTTCACCGTCTCCGGTGTCACAAAGTGCTCACCCTTTAATGCCGAATAACATTTTGCTGCACGCAAAAATACAAGTGCTCCACGCGGACTTACGCCGAGTGCAATGTTATTATGCTTGCGGGTAGCTTCCACAAGGTCTAAAATATAATCCTCAATCACGGGTGCCGCATAAACCTCTTCGCACTGCTTTTGCATCGCCGCCAATTCTTCTTTTGTGCAGACAGACTCAAGTGTCAAAAGCGGATTATCTGCTGCAAAACGATGCAGAATTTCACGCTCTCCTTCGCGGTTTGGATATCCCATCGGAATCTGCATGATAAAACGGTCAAGCTGTGCTTCCGGAAGTGGAAATGTACCGGAAGATTCTACCGGGTTCTGCGTCGCAATTACAAAAAACGGGTCCGGTAATTCCATGGTGACACCGTCAATCGTTGCCTGATGTTCCTCCATACTCTCTAACAGACTTGATTGCGTACGCGGCGTCGCGCGGTTAATCTCATCTGCCAGCAGAATATTCGTGAAAATGCCACCCGGACGAAATTCAAATTCTGAATTTTTCTGATTAAAAAAGTGGATTCCCGTCACATCCCCCGGAAGTAAATCCGGTGTAAACTGGATTCTCTGAAAATCCAGTGAAAGTGATGCTGCTAACGCTTTTGCAAGCATCGTCTTTCCGGTTCCCGGCACATCCTCAAGCAGAATATGACCACCTGCTAAAAGTGCCGTAAGAACCAAATCAATCGTCTCAGACTTTCCAACGATTACCTTCTCCATGTTCGACTTAATCTGATGAAAATCCATCACCCCTGCTGCCCCCTTTTGTTATTTCTTTTTATAACTCTTTCATTAAGTTTACCATCTCAATGGCAGAACATGCAACATCATATCCTTTATTTCCTGCTTTTGTACCGGCACGCTCAATTGCCTGCTCAATATTATCGGTTGTCAATACACCAAACAGAGTCGGTACTCCGGTATTTAAACCAACGGTTGCAACTCCTTTGCTTACCTCTGCGCAGACATAATCATAATGAGAAGTTGAACCTTTGATTACGGCACCAAGGCAGATTACTGCATCATATTTTCCACTTGCTGCCATCTTCTGTGCAACAATCGGAATTTCAAATGCGCCGGGCACATAAGCAAGTTCCACATCCTTTGTATCCACGCCATGACGTACTAAGGCATCCTCTGCACCGCCAATCAGTTTGTTTACAATAAACTCATTAAATCTTGCTGCCACAATACCAACTTTGAGTCCTTTTCCAATTACGTTTCCTTCTAATGTTTTCATTTTCATTTCCTCACTTTCTTTTATTTATCTTTTTTCGCACGTGTTACATCATAGTGCGTCATATGCTGCATTTTTTCCTGCTTTGTCACAAGGTACTTATAATCCTCCGGCTTTGGTGCAATTTCAATCGGAACACGCTCCACAATTTCAATTCCATAGCCGGCAAGTCCTGCAATTTTAGTCGGGTTATTCGTCAAAAGACGAAGTTTTTTCACGCCCAAATCATATAAAATCTGGGCACCGATTCCATACTCTCTTAAGTCCGGAGCAAATCCCAATTTTACATTTGCCTCTACCGTATCATACCCCTGCTCCTGCAGTTCATAAGCTTTCAATTTGTTCAAAAGGCCGATTCCTCTGCCTTCCTGTCTCATATAAAGAAGAATTCCTCTGCCTTCCTTGGCAATCATGCGCATGGCACTTTCTAACTGCTCGCCGCAGTCACAGCGGCAAGAGCCAAATACATCACCGGTCAGACATTCTGAATGAACACGGCAAAGCACCGGTTCACCGTCCGACACATCCCCCATCGTAAGGGCTACATGATGCTCACCGTTTGTAATATTCTGATATCCGTGAATCCGGAAATTTCCATATTTCGTTGGAAGTTTTGCCTCGGCTTCTTTTTTTACAAGACTTTCTTTTTCCAAACGTTTCTTAATTAAATCCTCGATTGTAATTACATGAAGATTATGCTCTTTAGCAAATTCTAAAAGTTCGGTTGTACGCATCATCGTACCATCCTCACGCATAATCTCACAGCAAAGACCACATTCTTTCAGACCGGCTAACCGCATCAAATCCACCGTTGCCTCTGTATGTCCCGCACGCTTTAACACGCCGCCTTCTCTTGCTTCAAGAGGAAACATGTGTCCCGGTCTTCGAAAATCTTCCGGTTTCACGTCATCTTCGACACACTTCATTGCCGTCAGCGAACGCTCTACCGCAGAAATACCGGTCGTTGTGTCCACATGGTCAATCGAAACGGTAAATGCCGTCGAATGATTATCTGTATTCACCGCTACCATCTGGTCAAGTCCCAGTTTTTTCGTCATCTCTTTACTCATCGGCATACAGATTAATCCTTTTGCCAGACTTGCCATCGCATTTACATTTTCTGTCGTAGCAAATTCTGCGGCACAAATTAAATCGCCTTCATTTTCACGGTCCGGGTCATCAATCACTAAAATTAATTTCCCATCTCTTAAATCCTGTAACGCCTCATCAATCGTTGCAAATCCTGCCATTATCCTCGTTCCTTTCTGTATTAAAATCCGTTTTCTGCTAAAAATTCTAACGTAATCTTACTTTCTTTTTCAGGAATTTTTTGCGGCTGCAAAAGTTTTTCCACATACTTTCCAATAATGTCTGTTTCCAGATTTACCACATCGCCGGTTTTCCGGTCAGAAAGCACCGTATTCGCCTGAGTGTGCGGAATAATTGACACCTGAAAATCCGTATCGGAAACCGTCGCCACGGTAAGACTGATTCCATCAATTGTAATGGAGCCTTTTTCTACAATGTAGCGAAGCACTTCCGGTGCCGCCTCAATTCGGTACCACACCGCCGTTTCGTCCTTTTCTATTTTGACAATAGTTCCGGTCCCATCCACATGCCCTGCCACGATATGTCCGCCAAATCGTCCATCCGCCGGCATCGCACGCTCTAAATTCACACGGCTTCCCGGCTGCAGTAAACCGAGGGAACTCCGGTTCATCGTCTCTGCCATCACATCTGCATCGTAACCATCACTTCGCAGGCTTGTCACGGTCAGACACACGCCATTCACAGCAATACTGTCACCAATCTGCGTACCCTCTAACACTTTTTCACAGCGAATCGATAAGACCGCCGACTGGCTTCCCCGTTCAATTTTCTGAATGGTTCCCATCTCTTCTACAATTCCTGTAAACACCGCTTATCCCTCCTTTTTTGCTTCACATGTCCGCTCACACAGATGTCACTGCCAAAGTTTTGTACCGTAACATCCGTAATTTCCACGGCGTCACTCATTTTTTCAATTCCTTTTCCCAAAACCGGCGATAATGCATCTTTGCCGCCAATCATCTTCGGCGCAATATAACAGTAAACTTTCTGCACCAAATCGGATGTCAAAAAGGAACCATGGATGGCGCCGCCACCCTCTACTAAAACACTGTCAATTTCCATACTGCCTAATTCCATCATCAGCTTTTCCAAATCCACTTGTCCATCTTTTTCAGCCTTAATTAACTGAACACCCGCCTCCATGAGTGCTTTTTGCTTTTCCTCATTTTCTTCGGCATAGCAGACAATCGTTTCGATATCCTTTGCCGTTTTCACAAGCTGGCACTCAAGTGGAATCTGCAAATGCGAATCACATACAATCCGAACCGGGTCCACACCATTTTCAATGCGGCAGTTGAGCATCGGATCATCTGCAAGCACGGTTCCGATTCCCACTAAAATTCCGCGGTATTTTTTTCGCAAAAAATGTGTATGTTCTCTCGCCTTTTCTCCGGTCACCCATTTGGAATCGCCGGAAAACGAAGCAATTTTACCATCTAACGTCATCGCATACTTCATCGCCACATAAGGCATTTTTGTTGTAATATAATGAAAAAATATTTCATTTAACGAAAGGCACTCTTCTTCTAAAAGACCTGTCTCTACTTCTACGCCATGGTCTCTTAAAATCTGTACACCTTTTCCTGCCACTTTCGGATTCGGGTCCATTGAGCCAACATATACTTTTCCAATGCCACGCTCCAATATAATATCCGTACACGGAGGCGTCTTTCCCTGATGACAACACGGCTCTAACGTCACATACATTGTGGCTCCTGTTAAATCTTCGCTGCATTTTGTGAGGGCGTTGCGCTCTGCATGATATTCGCCGCACCGCTCATGATATCCTTCGGTGACAATCCTGCCATCCTTCACAACCACGCAGCCGACCATCGGATTCGGGGAAGTATATCCCATCGCTTTTTTTGCAAGTTCCAGGGCACGTTTCATGTAATCTTGATTTGTCATAACAGCCTCCTTTCCAAAATAAAGAAACCCTGGGTACCAAAAAAGATACTCAGGGTTTTCTGACATTCACAAATCGTTTATCTTCTTTCATCCAGACTATACTGTCGGCTTCGGAATTTCACCGAATCGGCAACCAAGGTCGCTCGCGGGCTTTACCGCCGGTGGGGAATTGCACCCCGCCCTGAAGATTTCTTTTACTCACGATTTTTATGATAGCACGATGTGGCGGTTCTGTCAAATTGAAAAAAGTGCTTACATAAATCCAAAAAGTATGTTATACTGCTACAGGCAATTGAATATGGTTAGAATTGGAAACGCACAATCCTCCGGGATGATAACGAACAACACATAAAATTTTAGTTATCAAACAGGAGGATTTTTTTATGCCAAAAAACAAATTTCAAGATGTCATATTTACAATTATCATGGCCACAATTATGGTGTATGGAATGGTGGTCTACAACGTAGCCTTAAATACCGGAGGCGTATCGGGAGAGACTTTTCTTGCCGCCCTTCACGAATTGCCGATTATGGTACCAATCGCATTTGTTTTAGAATTTTTCGTCGTTGGGAAAATTGCAAAGATATTGGCGTTTACTGTTATGCGCCCGAATGACAGACCACAGTTTATCACTTACGCAATTTCGATTTGTATCTGCTGCATTATGTGCCCGATTATGAGTCTTGCTGCAACCATTTTATTCAAGGACACAAAAACATTTGGAACATGGATTCAAACATGGGGAATGAATTTTCCAATGGCAATCTGCTATCAGATGTTCTACTGTGGTCCGCTTGTAAGACTAATTTTTAGAACTATTTTTGGTAGGTCAAAGGGGAAATAAGTTTGAGGAGGTTAGTATGTTCCAAGCGTCTGATGTTTTTTAATTCTCGTAATGAAAAAGAAAAGCTTTTCTTCTTCATTACAAGAATTTTAAATACTCCGCCAATAAAAATTTGGCACAAACCAAAATTACACTATATTTTCACCTTTAATTTCTTTAAGAATTGATTGGTTCATATCTACATAAGAGTTCCACACCGATTGTTCCTCTGCAACACCGGCAAACAATGCCAATTGCTGTATTTTTTTTATTAATTCTTCTGCCGTACATTTTGTCCAACTGACTACTCTTTCATTTGTAATTGAAACAATTGTATGCGCTGCTTTATTTCTTGCTTTCTCTTCCGCGTAACGAAGACTGTCAACAAGTGCATTGATTTTTTCATTATTGGAAAAATGCATAATGATTACTTTCAAATGTGAAGAATATACGATTCCTCCTCGAAAGCCACCTCGTTTGCTATATTCCTCCTCTAGGACAGCCCCAACTTCTGTGCCTTCTAACTTGGACATATTCCATCTAATGCCATTTTCCTTTTCATTGCAATACTCCATAATATTAATATGGCACTGACGCAATAATGTCCGACAAAACAATTCAAACACTGCGGGAGTAATCGCACGAATAAAATCCGCGTATTCTTTACGAATAACCTTAATTTCCAATAATAATATGAATTCTAGCAAATCACAATTATCCTGATTTTTGACAGGCATCGGCTGATACTTAATTTGTTTTGCCAATTCATTTACTTTTCTTGTATTTAGCTGTACTCTGGCATTCGCTTGTTCAATCATTAACAAGGCTTTTTCCGAAATATGATTTTCCAAATCTTTTGCCACCTCATACGCTGCCGGATAATCATACGCCATTAAATGTTTTTCTAAAATATTTGTTTTTAACAGTTTAATGAGATTTAATGACTTTACTTCTTCACAGCGTGAAGTAACATCTGCTTTCTCCTCGTTATCTTCATCTAACAGCCACTGTTCTTCCACCTCGTACTTACGGACGTTTTCATCCATATAATTACTTCTTTTTAAAGGCGTTGATACTTGAATTGGTTTAAAGGAAAATTCAGCTAACGTTGCCAATATAATAAGTGCATTTTTCATCGCTGGAGTTCCGGATGATACATTCAAAAACAATTCATCCTCCGAATTCATTTGTGAAGTAATCTGACCTATACAAGTCCGAAAATCATCATAGAAATATTCATAATCCTGCACTTCTTTCAGCTCATCTCTAGTAATAATTTCAATCTCAAAAGGATGCGCTATTTTCTTCGATAATTCCTCCAAACAATAAACATAACGGTTGTCCTGAAGATGGTGTTGATACATCTCTCCCGTCAAATAAAGAATCACCTTATCCGGCAGATAATATCTGCATATATGTAACATGGAACCGTCTCGAAAATTTCTTATCGGGTCTGAACCGCCAATCGGTGAAAATAATATTTTAGCCATAATCCTATCTCTCCTTATATAATAATACAATCGTCATTTTGTACTTTTTCATTTTTGCCAAGTATTGTTACCTGACCTTGTCCAACAATTTTGTAAATCCGAATACTATCTTCCTCGTCAACATAAACACCAATTTCCCGAAGAAGTTTATTGTACAGCGGAAAAGAAATTAATGCTTCAAATGCTGACTTTTGTACACGAAAACCATAGCCCTGCAAAAATTTTGCCAGACGAACTCTTTTTGCATTGTCAACAATATCGTAAATAATTAAAACATATGCCTTTTTCTCCTGTGTATTTTCTTCTACTGTTGAGAAAAAATAATCTTCCATATTTGCACACTCCTTCCGCTTTTCACCGTATTCTTACCGGCTGGTACAAATCCATGTCCTCTTCCTGCATAGCATGAATTAAAGAATCAATCTGCAACTCTAAAGACCTGCGGAAGGAAACACGATACTCGATATGCTTCAAATAAGAATTATCTGTCCCCATGCGCTTTTCCATTTTATTAATAAATATTTTCATAGCATCACGATTCAAAAAAACACCATTGCCATAAGTGTCATAGCTAAATTGTTCTATTTTTATCTCATGACCATTAATCAAATTCATTACAACTGCGTCCACAATGACCGCACGCCACTCTTCCATTAAGTCACTCGCTAACGTTGGATGTTTTTCCCTATCTTGATGCATAAAACCAAAATACGGATTTAATCCTCTGTTTTCCAGTTTCCCATATATCTCATTCATAAGCATGGAATATCCTAAACTAAGCATTGAATTAAATGCATCCTTCGGTGGCCGTCGGCTTCTTTTTTCAAACCTAAAGTCTGACTCTACCAACCGCCCAAGTGTAGAAAAATAATATCTTGCTGCCGCTCCTTCATACCCCATAATTTGATCTATCGACGTACACGTAAAAACCTTTCTCTCTAAAATTTTCATATTTTGCGTAGTTTCTTGCACATTCATCTGCCGACTTCTTCCATATCGGTCCAACACAACAATCTGGTTATGTATTTTTGCCCTGACAATTTTCTTACTAAATTCTAATGTGAATGGCTTATGAAATAATTCACACTGCCTTCGCTGACGTTCAACATTTACATGACCGGTAGATTCTAACCGTCCAAAATACTGACCGCCTTTTGAATAAAACGAAACCGGAATTCCTCTTTTCATACATTGCTGCATACACTGTGTTGTCATTTGTGGATTTCCAAAAAAGCTGATACTTTCCAATGTTTCTGCCGGTATCTTAGTGATAGCCCCATCCTTTTTCTTCACACTAAAAGTGTTCTCTTCAAAAGACACTTTTGCCGAAGATTCCGTAACAAATAAATACCCCATAACACTGTACCTCCAATCCCATAATTGTGCGTACTAAAAACTCACAAAGAATACTACCTCCCACAGAATTACTATTATAAAAATCACTATTAATAGTAAATTATATTATGATACTCTTTATCCGATAAAAAATGCTACCACAAAACAAGATGATTACCCTGAAGTTGAATTTACAAAAAGCACTTGCTATTCCATTAACTGTGAACAATTACTTTTTGCATCCTGTGTATCTTTCTCAAGCAAATATTCTGCCGTTTTAACAGAATTTATAATAAGTGTAACATACAATCAATCAATTTGCACCCTAATTACAAGTGTTTTTTGTTTTTGTTCTATATTGCATAAGCAATTTTATTCGTCCCCTCAAGGGGTCCATCTTCTCTACGTAATTACCGGACAGAAATTTAACGAGAAAACGGGTGCGTTGTTTCCGTCCCCTTGAAGGGGACCCATCTCCTCTACATTAATATGTGTAGATTGTCACATGGAAATAATAGAGTTTCCGTTCCCACGAGGGGGATCCATCTTCTCTACCGGGACCTAATATCATGTGAACCAGCAAGCAAAAGTTTCCGTTCCCTCGAAGGGGACCCATCTTCTCTACGGAAAAATGAAAATTGATAGATTGGCGTGGGCGGTGTTCTCGTCCCCACGAGGGGGGAGCCATCTTCTCTACGAAGTCTGCGGAAAATGGTACTTTATTGAGTATTGGTTTCCGTCCCCACGAGGGGAACCAATCTTCTCTACTGATGATATATTTACAAAAAATAGCATACTTCAAGTTTCCGTCCCCTCGAGGGGGACCCATCTTCTCTACGCGTTTATAATAAATAGAGATATTAGTGTTTGAATTAGTTTCCGTCCCCTCGAAGGGGGTCTCTTCTCTACATGGAAGCCTTAAATATGCTACGGCACAGTACCCGGGGGTTCCGTCCCCACGAAGGGGACCCATCTTCTCTACTGATGATGTGAATTACTCACGATTAAGCTGCGAACGGTTTCCGTCCCCACGAAGGGGACCCATCTTCTCTACACAAATTATGTATCAGTACATTGGTCCTATGTCAAGATTTAGTACAAGTTAAAATGAGAAATTTCTCCCATTTTAA